>Ga0256404_1000541_pt1 | contig 98566 bp, 109 predicted proteins | sample RumenRJG_01DNA_FD_185990 | JGI IMG/M metagenome (GOLD analysis project Ga0256404, IMG submission 185990) | Bovine rumen microbial communities from Lethbridge, Alberta, Canada - RJG_01 | ecosystem: Host-associated > Mammals > Digestive system > Stomach > Rumen | place: Canada: Alberta... | reverse complement strand
GGTCGTCAGCTGTAAGCTCAACGTCCTGCTTAACTCCTCTTTCAGCCTTCATCTTGTCGATGAGCTCTTCGAAATACTTCTTACCGACTTCCATAACAACGTCGGAATACATCTGGATGAATCTTCTGTAGCAGTCCCAAGCCCATCTGGGGTTACCGGACTTTGTAGCGATAACGTCAACAACCTGCTCGTTAAGACCGAGGTTGAGGATTGTGTCCATCATACCAGGCATTGATGCTCTTGCACCGGATCTTACGGAAACGAGGAGAGGGTTCTCAAGATCACCAAACTTCTTGCCTGTGATCTCTTCGAGCTTTACGATGTACTCCATAACCTGGCCCATGATCTCGTCATTGATCTGACGGCCGTCTTCGTAGTACTTTGTGCAAGCCTCTGTGGTGATCGTGAATCCCTGAGGAACAGGAAGACCGATGTTTGTCATCTCAGCAAGGTTAGCGCCCTTACCTCCGAGGAGTTCGCGCATGTTTCCGTTGCCTTCGGTGAACAGGTAAACGTACTTTGTCATTCTTTTTATCCGCCTTTCATTTATTGGATTCTTTTGTTTCTCATGTGGCTGTTTAGCCCGCTAAAAACTTATCAGTTTATTTTAACAGATATGCTCCTTAAAAATCGAACTTATCTGAGAAAAATTCATCGAGTTTATCGATAGGGAATCTGATGTTTCCGGGCTCGTACTCGACGTTCTTCATTGAGTCTCTTTCTCTGATGGTTACGCAGCCGTCATTCTCGGAATCAAAATCGTAAACTACGCAGTAAGGAGTACCGATCTCGTCCTGTCTTCTGTAGCGCTTACCGATCGACTGACGGTCATCAAGCTCGCACATGTACTTTTTCGAGAGCTTCTCGAAAATAGGCTGAGCCTTATCAGTGAGCTTTGCAGAAAGCGGGAGCACACCGATCTTGATGGGTGCGAGGAAAGGATGGAAGTGCATAACTGTTCTAACGTCGCCGCCTTCGAGCTCTTCCTCATCGTAAGCAGAGCAGAGGAAAGCGAGAGTTACACGGTCAGCGCCGAGCGAAGGCTCGATAACGTAAGGAACATACTTCTCGTTCTTTGCGGGATCGAAGTATGAGAGATCCTGCTTGGAGAATTCCATGTGCTGCTTAAGATCGTAATCAGTACGGTCAGCGATACCCCAGAGTTCGCCCCAGTCTGTGAAAGGGAAAGCAAACTCGAAGTCTGTAGTAGCTCTGGAATAGAAAGCGAGCTCTTCTTTTGCGTGGTCTCTTGTACGGAGTTCAGACTCCTTGATACCGAGGTTGATGAGCCAATCGTGGCAGAATGTCTTCCAGTAATCAAACCACTCGAGGTCTGTGCCGGGTTCGCAGAAGAACTCTAACTCCATCTGCTCGAACTCTCTTGTACGGAAGATGAAGTTACCGGGTGTGATCTCGTTACGGAAGGACTTACCAATCTGGCAGATACCGAAAGGGATCTTCTTTCTTGCTGAACGCTGAACGTTAGCGAAGTTAACGAAGATACCCTGGGCTGTCTCAGGTCTCAAGTAAACTTCTGAAGTTGAATCCTCGGTAACACCGATGAATGTCTTGAACATGAGATTGAACTTACGGATATCCGTGAAGTTGTGGCCGCCGCATACAGGACAGGGAATGTTCTTCTCTCTGATGTAAGCTACCATCTCTTCAGGGCTCATACCTTCAACAGGTACGTTCTCGATTCCGTTTTCCTTATTCCAATCCTCAATAAGGTTATCAGCTCTCTGACGCGCCTTGCACTGCTTGCAGTCGATAAGAGGATCGGAGAATCCGCCGACGTGGCCTGAAGCGACCCATGTCTTGGGGTTCATGATGATCGCAGCATCGAGTCCTACATTGTAAGGGCTCTCCTGGACGAACTTCTTCCACCATGCTGCCTTAACGTTATTCTTAAGCTGGACACCTAACGGGCCGTAGTCCCACGAATTTGCGAGACCGCCATAGATATCTGAACCGGGATAAACAAAGCCTCTGATCTTAGCCAAAGAGACTATCTTATCCATTGTTTTCTCTACTGCCATACTAAATCAAATTCTCCCTTGAGATTATTCTTCGTCTTCTGCTGAATCGTCAGCGCCTTCGCCTTCGTAAACGACTTCCTCTTCTTCGGAAGCGCCGCCTGCCAAAGCATCGATAAGGTCATCAAGACCCTTGGAGTTAAGACCGCCGGAAGCAGACATTTTCTCTGCTCTTTCTTCCTCGAGCATCTTTCTTCTGTTCTCAGCTTCTTCTCTTCTTCTGATCTTTTCTTCTCTTGTGATCGGGATGACAGCTTCATCCTCTACATCACCCTTTACTGCAACAACCTTGTCAGCAGCAACTTCACGGCAAGCAAGTGATACAACATTTGCTACACCCTCGCCGTCGATCATGGGCTGTGCGCCGTCTGTCAGTTCTCTTGCACGCTTACTTACCAAAACAGTAAGGTCGTAAGGGCTTGCTGACTTCTCTTTGAGTTTCTCGATTGAAGGATCTGTTAACATCTTTTTACCTCTCTTCTCCTTTTATTCAAGTTCTTTAGCTGTGTGTATATTCTTCGAAGCTTTAAGCTTTTCAGCAGTGATTATCGCAAGAATGTCTCTTGCCGCTTTCTCTATATCGTCGTTGGTTACTATGTACTCAAATTCACCTGCACGTTTGATCTCTGATTTTGCCTGTTCGAGTCTTTTCTGTATCTTCTCTTCAGTCTCGGTTCCTCTTCCCCTCAGTCTGTTCTCGAGCACTTCCATTGAAGGGGGAAGGATGAATATCGTGACCGTGTCATCGTCAAATTTTCTGTTGAGCGCGAGACTGCCTTCTATCGTGATATCGAAAAGAACATCCTGGCCTTTTCCTACCATCTCGGCGAGCGGGTCTGACGGTGTGCCATAGTAGTTATCAACATACTTGTCGTACTCGACTATCTTGCCGTCTTTGATCATCTGCTCGAACTGTTCAGTAGTCCTGAAATAATATTCGACGCCGTCTTTTTCCCGGCCTCTAGGAGCTCTCGTCGTAACGGAGATCGAATGTCCTACGCTTCCGGGATTAGCCTGTTCCAAAAGTTCTTCAACTCTCGCAAGGACCGTGCCCTTGCCGACACCTGAAGGACCGGATACTGCTACTATCAATCCTCTGAAATCACTCATCCCAGCATCTCCTTTATCTCTGATGTAGCAAGCGCTGATGTTAACACGAGTCCGCTGTCAGTTACTATTACCGACTTGCACTTCTTACCGGCACAGCAGTCAACGAGCATTCCCCTGTCTTTTGAATCCTGCATCATGCGTCTTACGGGTGAAGACTCAGCGGCAGCGACGCAGATGATGCGTGATGCCTGTGCGATATTTCCGAAGCCGATGTCTATAAATCCAGATGCCATTTTCTGCCTTCCGTTATACGAGATTCTGAATCTGTTCCCTGATCTCTTCGACGAGGTTCTTCATGGAAAGAACTCTTGAAGTGATCTCGATGTCATTGGCCTTGCTTCCCGTTGTGTTAACCTCGCGGTTGATCTCCTGAACTAAGAAATCCATCTTCTTACCGACGGTACCTTCTTCTGCAAGGATCTTTCTGGCCTGTGAGAAGTGGGATGAAAGTCTTGCCATCTCCTCGTCGATTGCGCACTTGTCTGCAAAGATCGCAACTTCTGCAGCAAGACGGTTATCGTCGTAGAATTCTCTCTGGTCGCTTGTTAAGATTTCGTTGATCCTTGCTGAAAGCTTCTGCTTATATGCTTCAACAACTTCAGGTGCTCTTGTTACTACTTCGCCTCTGATCCCTTCGAGTGAATCGATCTTGGAAAGGATGGAAACAACCAGGTTGTCGCCTTCTCTCTTTCTCATCGCGAGCATTCCGTCGATCGCAAGATTCAATGTCTCAAGAAGTTCTTTTGAAGCAGCTTCCTCATCGATCTGGTTCTGCGTGACGCTAAGCACGTCCTGCATCATTGCGATCCTTGCAACGCCGAAATCATCTTCTCTTCCGGTAACTGCGCTGATAGCTTTTGCAGCTTCGGAGTATTCCTTTGCAAGACCGGAATTAACAGTGACAGTCTGGCCTGCCTCGCCCTGGTCTTCGTAATTGATGAAGATGTCGATCTTGCCTCTTAAGAGTCTGTCCGTAACTATGCGGCGGATATCACCGTCAAGATAGTTGAACATTCTGGGCATTCTGATCGATATATCGCAGAATCTTGAATTAACGGATTTCAGTTCAATATTGTATTTTCTGGTGTCGTAAACTTTCTCGCCACGGCCGAAGCCTGTCATCGAGTATGCCATGTGATTACCCCTAATGAAGATATAGACAAAAACGGGCTTGCGCACAAGGGATATCCCTCTGCTTTAAGCCCAAAAGTATTATATATTATATATATAGCGATGTCTATCAAAGATAATTTATCTATCCCGCAAACGCCTTAATTCATTACGTTTGCGGACTCGAAAAAAATTTTTCGGGGTGTTTTTGGGGTCCCTTGGAATCACCCGTTTTTGCTCAGATTACCCTGACCGGTTTAAACCCGACGTAATCAGCAGAAGAGCAGATGAGCTTCATGCCCTTATAGTCGCCCTCGTAAGCTTTCTTGTGGGCAGTTCCGTGAAGATGGCCGTAAACGCAGATGTCGATGCCGCCTTCAGCCATCATGTCGGCAAATTCGGTGAAATCCATCCTGGAAGTTACAGGCGGATAGTGGATCATCATGATGTGCTTTTTACCGTGCTCAGGATCGGCCTTAACGAGCTCATCGATGCACATCTTTATCCTTAACTTTTCGCGCTCATAGATCTTCCTGTTATCAGAACCTTCAAGACTTTCTTTTGTCTCGATCATCCAGCCTCTAGTGCCTGATATGAGGCAGCCATCTGCTTCGGTGACATTGGTCCTTACGAGCTCGAGATTAGTAAAGCCGTTGGAAGCGAAATATTCTTCCATCTTCCTCATCGTCGTCCACCAGTAATCGTGGTTGCCGCGCGAGAGAAGTTTTCTTCCGGGAAGTTCTGATATGAAGCGGAAATCCTCATCTGCTTTGTCGATGTATGTTGACCAGGAAATATCGCCTGCAATGAGCACCGTGTCAGCACCGGTAACTGTGCTTTCCCAGTTATCCTTTACCCTCGAGATATAATCACCCCAGGATGAACCGAATACCTCCATCGTTTTGCCGGGGATACTCAGTGACAGGTGAAGATCTGCCAGTGCATAGATTGCCATCAATACTCCTAGTGAAAATACTGATAAATTGCCGAAGCGTCCTTGTCCGAAATACCTTTAACTTCTTTAAGCTGTTCTTCGGTCGCATTTTCCACGGCTTTTATTGTACCAAAATGCGAGAGCAGATTCTTGCGCTTTGCAGGACCTATTCCCTCGATGTTTTCGAGCTTGTATCTGATATTGCGTTTGCCTGCAAGTTTATGCTGATATGAGATCGCGAACCTGTGGACTTCGTTCTGTACAGTCGTAAGGAATCTCAAAAGCCCCATCTCGCTGTCGGTAAGGGTTCTTCCCTCAAGCCTTATCTCGCGTCCGTCTTCGAAAACGATTCCCGCAGTCTTATGCCTGTCGTTTTTGACCATGCCGGCAAGATAGATATCCTCTGTTCCCTTCATGGATCTTACGACTGATGCAACTGCTTCAAGCTGTCCTTTTCCGCCGTCGACCAATATGATATCCGGATACTTAAATCCGTCTTCTTCGTTGTGCGAAAATCTTCTCTCGAGAGTCTCTCTCATCGACTGGTAGTCGTCCTGCGATTCGACTCTTTTCATCTTGAATAATCTGTAGGACTGCTTGTCCGCGCGGCCGTCTTTGAACACGACCATGCCGGCGCAGATGTCATCATTTCCCAGGTTGGAAATATCGAAAGATTCTGCTCTCGAAAGTCTTCCCTGCGGTGCGCCCAAAAGTTCTTCAAGATATCTCAAAGGCACTGACGGATCAGCATTTGCAGCGCCACCCCTCAAGATCCTTCTTACCATCATCTCGCGTGCATTATTCTTTGCGAGATCAGCAAGTTCTCTTAATTCGCCGCGCTCTGCAACATGAAGCCTGCAGTTCTTTCCGAGCTTTTCGGTGAGCGTTTTCTCGATGACTTCGAGATCGTTTTCCTCCATCGTAAAAGGCACCAGAATGAGTGGCGGAATGAATGGCGCATCTTCATAATACTGCATCAGGAAATTCATTAAGATCTCTTCCTGATCGCCTTCTTCACCCGCAAAGAAATATGTTGACGAACCTACTATCCTTCCCTGTCTTAATTCGAGTTTTCTTACGCACGTCTCACCGCAGTCGGAATAAAGTCCGATGGCATCAACGTCACGCTCGATATCAAGGTAAACTCTCTGGTTCTGGCGGATAGCCCGGAGCGCGTAAAGTCTGTCCCTTAATGCTCCCGCTTTCTCGAATTCGAGGTTCTCAGAGCACACTTCCATCTGTGCTTTAATGTCCTTCTCGATGCCGTCGTATTTACCTTCAAAGAACTGCACGATCTGATTTACCATGTTGCGGTAATCGTCACTTTTTACCGTACCGAGACAGGGCGCCATGCACTTTCCGATGTGATAGTTAAGGCAGGGCCTTTCCTTGCCGATGTCTCTCGGGAAGATCTTCTTGCAGCGCTTTAACGGGAAGATGTCATTGATTGCTTTCAATACTTCAAAACAGTCGGAACCCATGTAAGGACCGTAGTATCTCGCGCCCTTTTTGCGCGCTTCAGGGTCAGGCCTGAATGCCTTGAAAACTCTCGGGTATGCTTCGTTCAGTGTGACGCAGATATAGGGATATCCTTTATCGTCACGAAGCAGGATATTGTACTTTGGCTGGTATCTCTTGATGAGATTATTTTCGAGCAGGAGCGCCTCAGGTTCGGAGCCTACGACCGTGTATTCAAAATCGGCAACATGGGATACCATAGCCCTTACCTTGGGACTGGATATCGTGCCTCCTCCGAAATAACTCTTCAGTCTGTTTCTGAGTTTTTTTGCTTTACCTACATAAATAACACAGCCCGAAGAGTCCTTCATAAGGTACACTCCGGGGCTTAATGGAACAGTGTCCAGACGCGCGTCGAATTTACCGGCGGGCATTACACTGCGATCTTAGGATTCTTAAGATGGGCAAGAAGTGCGTCGCAAGCTTCCTTCTCATCGTCGCCGTTAGCTTCTATCTCGATCTCGGCGCCGTTCTCGATACCGAGGGACATAACACCCAACAGGCTCTTCGCATTAGCTCTTCTGCCACTGCGGACAATATAGATTGTGCTGTGGAACTGTGAAGCTTTCTGAATCATGACCGCAACGGCCTTCATCTGCAAAGCATCTTCACAATCAAAAACAATCTTTTCTTTAGTCATAATCAGGTACACCCCTCTTTAAATACCTCATAAGTATATTTTTGAGTCTTTCGAAAATCAACTGAAAACAGGCCGATTTGCCCAATTTCGACTATTTACCCCAAATGAATGTGTTTTGACAAAACCTTTTGGTAAAAATATCAATCAAGATCCAGGCTCATCAGGACAGCATCTTTGCCTGCACCATAATAATCACGTCTGTGACCGTATTTCACAAATCTGAGCTTCTCATAAAGTCTTAACGCAGGAACGTTATCGTGCTCAACCTCGAGAAAAACCTTCACGATCCCGGATGCTTTAAGCTCATCTAACATCGCCCGAAAAAGCTTTGTGCCAATGCCTTTTCCCCTGAATTCCTTGTGCGTTACGATGTTGCCGATGTTGCTCTCATCAAGCACTGATTCAGCACCGACATAGCCTGCGATCTTTCCGTCAGCTACGGCAACGAGGCATCTTTTATTGTCATCGGTTATAAGTGATTCAATTGCTTTTCTTTCCCACGGATGAACGATGGAACCGGTCTCAAGTTCCATGATCTCAGATACGTCATCAAACTCTGCGGGTCTGATGATTATCTCAGGCTCAGCCATTCTTCTTAAGCCTTTCAGCCTGTGAAACGGCACAATAAGATGCTTTTAAATCTCTTGCATCGATAAGTTTACCGCTTGCAAAAGCAGCAAGTGCTACACCCTTGGGCATTATCGCGGCGCCCGGTGCATAGTAGATATTAAGTCCGGACTTTGCCTTCTCAAATGCTTTCTTCATTACGTTTGCACCGCTTCCCACGACTATGATCTGGCGTCTTGCACCATAGATTATCTCAGGTATTTTCTCGATCTTTGTGACGAATGCATCGGCATCGTATGCATCTTCGGCCAGCAAAGATCTTAACGTGTCATCTTCTGCCGCCTGCGCGAAAACCCTGTTGTTCCTGGCATCGATCGCAGGAACGATCAGCGTCTCATTTTTGGGTGTCATGGTCACATTCTCGCACGATCTCGCAAGAGCTTCTGTTGATGATACGGCTATGCACTTTTTGCCTGATGCAAGTGCCATGCCCTTAACCGCAGCAAGTCCGATCCTTATTCCGGTAAATGAACCTGGACCGACAGTTACGGCATAACCATCCAGGTCTTCGTGCTTGATCTTCGCTTTCTCCATTACCCTGTGGACCAGAGGCATAAAGGTCTCTGAATGAGTCAGCGTTTCAAAAGAAAGCTCGTAGCAGATCTCCTTGCCGTCTTCAAAGATTCCGGCACTGCAGTTGCTGTTTGATGTATCACAGACAAGTAATCTCATTCTTCGATCTCTGTTCCCGCCTTTTCAGCTGCCTCTTTAATATAATTTATGTGCTTCTCACCTGACTCACACTCGAAAGTTCTCGTGTTGCCGTCACCTGTTATTGTCATCTTAATCGTGTCTTCAGGCAACAGTTCCTCTATTATGTCACTCCATTCGATGACACACACGCCGCCTCTGAAAAAATACTCATCAAGCCCGCTCATAAGGAAATCGTCAGGACCTGAAAGTCTGTATGTATCAAAGTGGAAGAGCATAAGTCTTCCGCCTTCGTATTCGTTAACTATGGTAAATGTAGGACTTGATACATGGGATGTGGAACCGAGACCGCCTGAAATGCCTCTTGTAAGACATGTCTTTCCCGCACCCAGATCTCCTGTCAAAGCGATAACATCTCCGGCAACAAGAGACTTGGCAAGTTCATAGCCAAATCTTTCTGTCTGTTCCGGAGATGTAGTCTTGAAAGTTATCATGCCTTATCCTTCCTTTGCGTAGTAATTCTACATTCAAAGAGGATAAATAGCAAAACCAGGATTATTCTTCAATCGATATCGATTCTTTGCAGATCTTCTTTAACACAGGGACATCTTCTTTTGCTGTTTTCCACATAGCCTTTTCATTTAGCTCACTATATCCGTGTGCAATGATATTTCTTATGCCCTTTACTTTTGCCCATGGCATCTTATCTTTTGTTGACTCGCAGTATTCATCTGATAATACTCTGGACAGTTCGCTTATTTGCATGATCGACATGCATACTGAATTGAAATATGCACGATCCTGGCTAAAGGAATCGAATGAATCTCCAAATCTTTCAATGAAATCTTCTACCTCTTTACAATGGAAATAGATATGTGTAATTGTCTGTTCATCACGCTGATTCATATAGTTTGATCTTCTCCTTATTTACGTTTTTAATGAATTCTTTTGACCTCTCGATCGTTGTTTTCTGAGAAAGCGTCTCATAATTAATCAGATCCACTGATTTATTTAGTGACTCTTTGAAATCTTCCATAATTCCGACAATATCAAGCGCACCAAAATCACCGCCCTCTATCATCAGATCAACATCGCTGTCAGGATTTGCTTCTCCTCTTGCATAGGAACCGAAAATATAAACTTTGGGGATATTGTATTTTTTTGCTACAGGGGCAATCCGTTCAGCTATCTCATCCAGTGTGTAAACACACTCGCCTCTCATCAGGACTTCCATCTGAACACCAAGTGCTGAGGCTATCTTGAATACTGCGCCGGCATTGCAGTTGTTAATACTTAATTTCTCATTTACCAGCCTGTTGATGGTCGTATATGGAAGTCCGGTCTGCTTGGAAAGACTATACATAGTCATTCCACTGTCATTTAATGCATCTTTAAAACCACTATTCATAACAATATCTCCTTGCGCAAGGTATAACACAACCGTGTTATATTAACTCATATATAACACCGTCGTGTTATATTGTCAACAAAGAAAAAGGTCGTCCCAACCGGAACGACCTTTGAAGTTTTGTAGTAAATCGGATAACGATTAACGCTTTGAGAACTGTGAAGCCTTTCTTGCCTTCTTGAGACCCGGCTTCTTTCTTTCCTTCATACGTGCGTCACGTGTGAGGAATCCGCTCTCCTTGAGAACTGCCTTGTAGCTCTCTTCATCAGCTTCAACCAATGCTCTTGAAATACCGTGACGGATAGCACCAGCCTGACCGGAAATACCGCCGCCTACAGCCTTAACGATAACATCGAACTTATCCTCAGTCTGTGTAGCTGCGAGAGGCTGACGAACGATGAGCTTCAATGTATCAAGACCGAAGTAATCATCGATGTCCTTGCCGTTGATCGTGATCTTGCCCTTACCAGGAACCAAACGAACGGCTGCTACTGCGTCCTTACGACGGCCTGTGCCGTAATAATATACTTTGCTGCTTGTTTTCTTTGCTGCCATTATCAGTAGTCCTCCGATTAGAATGTGTAAACTTCAGGCTTCTGTGCTGTCTGCTCATAGTCAGGACCAGCATATACGTGAAGCTTTCTGAACATCTGACGGCCGAGAGAGTTCTTAGGGAGCATGCCCTTAACTGCGATCTCGAAAGCCTTCTCAGGGTTCTTTGCCATCAATGTGCGGTAGTCTACTTCCTTAAGTCCACCCGGGAAACCTGAGTGATGACGATACTTCTTATCGTCGAGCTTCTTACCTGTAAGAACCAACTTATCAACGTTGATTACGATTACGTTATCTCCGGTATCAAGGAAAGGAGTGTATGTAGGCTTGTGCTTACCTCTTAAGAGCTTAGCAACTTCTGTAGCGCAACGACCGAGAACCATGCCCTCTGCGTCGATTACGAGCCATTTCCTTTCAATTGAATCCTTGGTTGCAACATATGTGCCCATGTGTTTGTCTCCTTAAATTCATTGATTTTTTTATCTCACGAAAGGGCAAAATACGCCCTTTTTATGCGCAAGCTCGGATATAATAACCGCCTTGCACGGATATGTCAACAATTTTCTCGAAAAAACTTTAAGAATTCTCTTAAAATCGTCGAAATTCGCCGAAATTCTCGTTTATTCTACGGTTGCGTTCTCGAGATACCAGATCTTTGACACCTTACCGTTCTCCAACTCAAACTGAAGTGTCATGCCATCCTTTTTATACTCAACGATGAACTCACTCTGGAAAGAAGGCTCGCCGTAAACGGAAGTAATAGCATCTACAGAATCTCCTACTGCAACACCGCCGCAGTCGATGATAGGATCGCTGATAAAGATCTGTGTTACTGTTCCTGTAGTATCTGCGATCTGAATGAATACTCTGCCATCGTAATAGTAGTTGTTGATTCCCATGCCCAGGCCGGCGCAATTAGCAACAGCTTCTGAATCAGAAGGTTCGCCCATTGCAGTAAATACAAGCTCTTCATTAGAGCCGATGCCGATCTCGTATCCGTTGTGTGAGAAAGCGTAACCTCTTACAGCCTCACCTGTCTCAACATCTGAATTCTCGATTGCGATCTGTGTCTGACCGCCCTCGATGCGTGTAGCTACAGCTGTCTCGCCAACTGTCTCATTGGTTGAGCATCCTGCAAACATTGTTGCTGCCATGCACAAAGCGATGGCTGCTGTCATGATCTTTGTTTTCTTCATTTTCTTTTCTCCTTTTTTCTTTTCCTTTTCCTATTATCTTTAATCTGTTCAGATTAGGCATATTCAGGGGTTCCGTCTGCTCTTACCGGCAGCATTGAACCGTTAAACTGATGACGGCTGTCCATGATCTCATCATCCGTAAGTTCGAAATACAGAGCCTGATGGTTCATGAACTTCGTCGAATCACAATGATACCACTCGCCATCTATTTTGACGAGATTCCAGTAATGTCCGTTATATGTGATCGGATCTCTAAGCACTGTCATGTTCGGGATTCCCGCACAGTCAAGGAGCACTTTGCAGCAGGCATAGAAGCCGTAGCAGTCTCCGGAGTGTTTTGTAAGCGCATTGTACGCTGCTTCTTCAAACGTAACGGTTCCCATAACGGTCTCATAAGATACATATGAATGAACCCAGGTGAAGATATTAAGAGCAGTCTCTCTGTCATCATCACCTCTCAATTCATCGAGAAGATCATACGCGAGCCTGTACAGCTCATTATGGTAAGGTGAATCCCACATGCTACCGGCACCGGAGACACTTTCATCTGTATCTGTGCTCTTGATGGTAACATGGGCATCCTGTCTTCTTATGTTTCCTGCGACATCTTTAGCAATATATGAAACTGTATATATACCGGGCTCACCTATCTGTACTCTGGAAGAATCAACCATAACAAAAGGATCTTCATCGTAATCATCCGTTACCGTGATGCCGTCCAAATAGTTGATTACAGTATCTTCAGCGTCACCGATCGTGATGTCGTGGATGCCGTAAAACAGCGGTGCGTTATGGTCGTCTGTTACATGAAAAGGGACCTCTATTACGGTTGAATTGTTGTACCAGTCTGTAACGACCACAGGAACAAGATAATCACCCGTAAGCTGGTAATCCGGAACACCGTTCTTATATTCAATTGATGCAATGCCTGAAAGGTCGTAAAGATATCCGACGCATTCGGATGCTTCAGGCCATGCAAGACTTGCATACTGATTATGGGGAAGTGCGATTCCCTTGGGTGCGGTGTGGTCTTCGATCCTTAAAGTGACGTCCTTTTCGAATGCTTCGTCGTAAAAGACCTTAAGCATGTAGATCGAGGGGACGCTTGTATCTATGCCTGAGATGTCGGTTACGAACCTGGCATCATCCGGGCAGTCTTTGAAGAAGTCCTCGATCTTGATCTGGGAACCTGCTTCGATCGTTACGTCTTTTATGATGTTGCGGTTTGCATCTCTGATGGTGAAATACACAGTGGCCGCAACAATAACGGCACAATAAACACATGCCAGGATCTTTCCGATTATTTTATTCATACGGATTATTAATTAATTAATTACTAAATACACTTTCCTTAAAATTCAGACAGATCTTATCAGCCGCCCTCAACCGGTGTAGGCGCAGGTGTATCCTCCGGCGTTATCTCAGGAGTCGGAGAAGGCGTATCCTCCGGCGTTATCTCAGGAGTCGGAGAAGGCGTATCCTCCGGTGTTACCTCAGGTGTCGGCGAAGGCGTATCCTCCGGTGTTACCTCAGGCGTCGGCGTAGCTTCAGGCGTCGGTGTAGGTGTCTGCGTTCCTTCCGGTGTCGGAGAAGGTGACGGAGACGCTGACGGCGTAGGCGTGGGTGACGGAGTAGGCGTAGGTGATGCCAGGAACTCCGACGAACCGCCTGCACGTGCAGGATACAGCGAACCGTTGAACTGGTGATACTTATCGTCAATCTCTTCATCCGTGCACATGAACCATACACCCGGGTGATCGTTGTAACCTTCTGTAGCATCGCAGTGATACCACTCACCGTTAAGCTTTACGAGAAGCCAGTAGTGAATGTTTCCGTTGTACTGCGGATAACGTTCAATTCTCATGTTAGGGATGCCTGCAGCATCAAGAAGCATCTTGCAGCATGAATAGTAAACGAAACAGTCTCCGCTGTGTCTTGTAAATCCTCTGTATGCAGCATCTTCATAGTCCGGTGTTCCGGAGAGAAGTCTGAACCACAAATTGTCGTGAACCCAGTTGAAGATCGCTCTTGCTGTCTCAACATCGTTGCCTCTGATGAGACCTGAGACGATACTGTCGGCAAGTGCATAAGGGTCGCCGTCACCGACATAATATGTTCCTGTTTCAGTGTTTGAATTTGAAGCAGCTTCTTCCTCTTCTTCTTCAGACATTTTGATGGTAAGCTTGCACTTTGCGGTAGAGATATTTCCGGCTTTATCCATAGCCTTGTATACAAGATCGTAAGTTCCGCTCTTCGTATAATTGACGAGTGATTCATCGACCTTGAGGACAGGATCCGGATCGTAATCGTCTGTAACCGTTACTCCCGCATAGAAGTTAAGCTGGTCAGGGTTGCCTTCAAGAGTAAGGTCGTGAACGCCCTTGATGACCGGAGGAGTATGGTCGTCGATCATATTGAAAGGAACCTGGAAAAGAGTCGTATTTCCGTAAACATCGGTAGCGGAGACAGATACCTGGTAGGTGCCGCCTGATGTAAACTTCGGCGTTCCTTCAGTATAGTAAACCTTTGCAACTCCTGAGAGATCGAAAAGATTTGCTACGCAGTCTTTTGCTTCAGGCATCTTCCAGTTAAGGAAGATCTCCTGAGGAACAGGCTCACCCGTAGGTCCAGTGTGATCTTCGATCCTTAAGACAACATCAGCAACTTTGTTGTGGCCGTATCCGATCTTGAGCTGGTATACGGCAGGCTGCGTAATATCGATTCCGGAGATGTCCGTAAGGAATACGGCATCCATGGGAACGTTATCGAAAAAAGCATCAAGTGTAATGGCTGTACCTGCTTCGAGCACAACGTCTTCCTTGACAGAGGCATTGATTCCTGCGGCAGGTGTAAACAACATGATGCCGCATACGATCGCAACGACAGCCAGTACAATGATGCCCGCAAGCATTGCGATCTGCTTTTTGGTTAAAGGTGTCTTTTTTGCAGCAGCTGCTGATTTCTTTACCTTGGTTCCGTCAGGCGATACCTTACCGCTGTAGAGCATTGTGGCGTCATTTACTTCGGCAGAGCTTCTTAAGTTTCTTCCGGCAACATAGTCTGCTGCCATGCCTGTCAAAGGATCCTCTTCGCCCTCAAATGTCTGGAAATAATCAGTCTCGGTTATCGGTTCTGAATAACCCTGTCCGGCATTGTAATAGCCGTTTGAATTTTTCTGGTTACTGTAGTCTTTGTAATACCCGGTCTGGCCCTGTCCTGCATCGTAGTATCTGTCAGAACCCATAGAAGGTCCCTGGGATCCGCTGCCCGCATAAGGGTTCCCGTTAACTCCGATGGAAGGTTTCCGGGCGCTTCTTGCACCCTGATCACCCGGTAACGGCGTTAATCCTCTTTCTGTGTTCTTTTTCATAACTTTTTCCTTTAATCCCCATTAAAGTTCTTGCTATTAAATATAAGGGAAATCCGAATCTATGGTTCCCTGGTAAACATTAATATAGCTCTGTACAGAATCCGTCGCTCTCTCAGGATATGCATCCTCATCAAAATCGTGATTTGTAGGAGCGTGAATGATCTCGTAGTCGGTCATCATGAAGCAGAAATATGCCTTCGGCGTATAGTCGTTGAAGTATTTCTGAGCATCACAGTGCCACCACTCTCCGTTGAGCTTTACAAGACACCAGTAGTGCCAGTTATCCCAACTGTTGGAACGTTCTCTTACGACGCATAAGTTCTCGATTCCTGCCACATCGAGCATCGCCTTACAACAAGCCCAAGTTCCGTAACAGGATGAGTATCTCTTGGTGAAAGTATTGATAGCGGCAACCGCCCAGTTGTCATACTGGGGAGTGCTGAGCATGAAGCTGATATTGTTGTGTACCCAGTAGAAGATCTTCATTGCCTTCTCGACTTCCGTATCCTCATACCAGAGGATGTCATCGAGGATCTCTTCAGCCATTGCATATGCTTCATCAATGTATGCCTGAGTCTCTGCTGAAGTCGTCTCGGCATTGTCGATGATAACGACATGCAAGGTTATGGTAACGGAAGACTGGTTTCCGACATCATCGGAAGCTGTATATGTAACAGGATAGTCGCCTACAACGTGGAGGTTTACCTGTGAGTTGTCTACGACAAGGATCGGATTCTCGCAATAATCGTCTGTAACGATAATGTCGTCACTGTAATCTACGGACTCGCTTCCGATCATAACGTCGAAATCACAGGCGCCCATGATCACCGGAGCTGTCGTATCCTTTATGACCGTGAAAGGAACATCGATTATCGAATAGTTGCCGCTCGTATCGGTAAGTCTGACTTTAACATCATATTTGCCGCCCTTTGTGAGATCAGGCTCACCGTCATTATATGTGCAGCAAACGTCAGTCATGTCCCAAACGTCTTTTACGAGAGTCTTCGGCTCGGGTGCAGTACCGGAATACATGTGCTGCGGAACCGGATTGGCAGTAGGAGCCGTGCGGTCAACAACATTAAGAACAGAGTGTACTACATGTCCGCCGCAATCAATTGCGATGTCGTAAGATGCGAGCATACCCGTATCGATCATGTCGACATTGGTAACGAACTTGGTGTTCGGCGGAATCTGTGTAAAAAAGCAATCGAGTGTGATCGGATGACCATACTCGATATCGACCTGGGAGAGACACTCCCGCTCTATATTGTTGATTAATCCGGAGTACAGAAAGTAGGCCGCTGTATAACCTAACAAAGCTCCTGCGAGAAGCGGCATAAACACCACTCCTAGAAACTTTGAAAGGGTAAACTTGGATTGCTTTCCTACTCTAGTCATTAAATGAACTCTGGATCAAGATAGAAGATATATGTGATCTTACCTGTATTATCAAATTCGAAATGAACTCTGTAATTATCGATTGAATACTCAATGGCACCACTAGTTTCAAGGAAGGGTTCTTCACCGTAAACTCTCTTTACGTCATCAAGAGTATCGGAGATCTTGATGCCCTCAGGAGTTGATACCGTGTCATCCTTAAGACGTACCTGGGCAATGATATCAGAATCCAGTCTGAGCTCTACCTCAAAAGAGTTAGTGGAAAATACTGTTGCCAAACCAACGCCGGCACAAGAAGCCTGCATAACTTCATCGTAGTTCTCAGGCAACTTGGATCTGTCAATGGGGGTGCCGATGATGAAGTTGTTGTAATCGAAAACATAAGGAGCAGCTGATGTCTCAACAGCGGATCCTGTATTCTGTGCCTGTGTTGAAATGATGTTGATATCTGAAGAAACCGGCTCAGGCTCACCTGCGCATGCGCAGAGGCTCATACCGACAATGCTCAAACTCATAAGAAGAGCGGCAGCTTTAACGATTTTCATTACTCCTTATCCTCCAAAACGTAAATTAAACACCACAATATGATACACCAAGCGTGTATCTCACATATGACAAAATTAGGGAATAATGCAAGATTTTTTTACTCTAAAATGACTAATTATATTATTAGATCAGTAGGTTAATTTTCAACGGCGGCAAGACCATAGCTCTTAAGCTCACCATAGGTGGCGATCTCATACAGCTGGTCGTCTCTCATATCGTTATAGAATTGGATGTCCTTTTCGTATTCGGCAGCTACGGCGGGAACGGTCCTGTAATCAGTCAGGTCATAATTGTCGACCAGGTACTGACCGAAGAAAACGCTGAGCTTCTCGGCGCCGAAGAGATTAAGATGAATGCCTGCATCGTAAGTATCGACGCTCATATCGAGTCCCATCTCATCCGCATAATCGTTGAAATTGATATAAGTAAGCCCATACTGGTCGGCATAGTTCTGCACATTCTCATCCCACTCCGGGTACCATTTGTACTCGATCGGAGCACGGACCAGAAGGAGCTCAATGCCATTCTCCTCGCAAAGGACCCTGATCTGGTCAAGATAGTACATGGCATTGTCGCCGAAGCTGTAATCGGGCCTGAGCGGCATCGGAGGGAACTGGCTCATCGGTTTGACGTCACAACGCATGTAATAGCCGTTATGTGAAGTGATGTCCTTTGAGAAAACATGCTCGATATCCGTTTTGGTCAGCTTGTTCCATCTGTCATGGTAACGGAGTATCGGGAATACATAGGAAACAAAGGTCTCCCCTTCCGTCATTGAAACATTGATCGCATCGACCTTATCCTTGGACCATCTCATACCGTCCAAGGTCATTCTGTTATACGCCTCGTTGCGCGGAACATCGTGCTGGAGGTTGTGAACTGAAAGTACTACCACCTTCGGAGTCTCTGTCCTTAAAACATCCTTCAGGAGGTAATAAGACTGGCAGATATACTGCTCACCGGAACCTCTGATATAAGATGAGATCCCGTATTCCTCATACATCTTGATAGGCGAAAAGCTCTCATATGCATCGCAGTCGCCAAAGATGATTACGTCGTGAGGTACCTTTTCCTTGTAATATTCTTCGGTAAAAGAACCCTCGATAACGCCCTTCTGATACTTGGGCATCAGAAGCTTTTGGATAAACCCGAGGATTCCAAAAGTAAGCGCCAGTAAAACCAGCGCAATAATTACTTTCTTTATTGTCTTGGATTCTTTTTTCGCGGACTGCGTCATTACATTGCCTTTTTAAGACGGCGGAAATCACCTAAAGCTTTCCAGCCGATCTTGACGATCTTTTTAATGTTGATGGAGTTTGTACCGCCCTGACGGGGTCTGAATGTCACTTCACGGAAAGCATGCTCTTCGCCGTAATGAACAAAGTAAGTTGTCATCATGATGTTTGGCAGGTTGTAATCCTTGTCGAGCTTGGGAAGATACTTGGCTACCGTCTTGGCATCCATGAGTCTGAACGGAGCATTCGCATCCGGAACCTTTACGTGGAAATAACACTTGAGGAGGAAACATACCACCTTCTCAACAAATGCTCTGGACTTACCGTCACCTCTTACCACGCGGTGGCCGAAAATGCCCTTATATCCGTGGCGCATCTGCCAGAAAGCATCGAATTCAGAAGGAAGAGTCTGTCCGTCTGAGTCAGTCTGGAAGATAAAATCAGCGCCGTTCTTGATAGCGTAATCGTAAAGAGCGATAACCTTCGGGCCATGCTGTTTGCCGGTATCCGAGAGGATCTCAAGCTGGGGGTGGTCTTTCTTGAAGTTCTCCAGAAGCTCATGAGTTCTGTCTACGCTTCCGCTGTCGGCAATGACAAGTCTTGAAGCAGGATCTTTGCCTTCAAGTATGGGATACCAGGAAGTAACAACATCAAGAATGTTGTCCTCTTCGTTGTATGCAGGCATAACAATATAAAGAATATCCACGTTGAGCTCTCCTAGGATGAGTTTGCTTTTAAGGATTATAGCATAATCACTGTTCTTTAATCGTATGATTCCTATAATCTATTCTGCTTTGCACGGACTCAGTCGCACTCTCGGGATAGTCGTCCACCCTGTACTGGAATCCGTTCCATCCGCCCTGCCAGAAATTCTGGAGTTCCTTCGTCGTGTACATGAAGAAATAACTGTCATATCCTTCACGCCATGTGGCATCACAGTGATACCACTGGCCGTTTAATTTGACGTAGTTCCAGAAATGTGTTGCAGTCTCATAAGGCCATCTCTCGATTATCATGTTCTCGATTCCTGCAACATCGAGCAGGACCTTTACCGCATACACCGTCGAGTAGCAGTTGCCGGTACGGTTGATAAACGCGTTATAAGCTGCCTCAGTCCAGGAATCGCTGTTTGTCATTAAGATAAACTTGATGTTGTATCTGCACCACCAGACGATCTGCAATGCGATCTCTTCTTCAGTCATGCCGGGTTCGGTGATCTCATCCAGGATCTCTCTGGCAAGTTCATACACTTCCTCAGGTTCGATATATCCTTCAGGCTTTTCCTTTACCGTAAGATCAACGCTTACCGAAGTGCTGTTGCCTGAAAAATCAGTGGCAGTATAGATAACCTCGTAAACGCCCTCCTCTTCAACGTTAACAGCTGAATTATCGACCGTAACAACCGGCTCAGGATCGTAATCATCAGTTACGATAAGGGTGCTGAGGTATGTGACCGAATCTCCGATATAAACTTCAAGATCCAGCGCGCCCTTTATCTCCGGAGGCGTGGAGTCTTTGGTCACCTTGAAAGGAACGGTTACGGGTGTCTCATTGCCGGCCGCATCAACAAGAAATGCATTAAGGAAGAAATTGCCGCCGTAGGACAGATCGGGAACGTCTTTCCAATATGCAGAGACATCCGTTACATCGTTGATGTTTGTAATGCATGACAGTGCATTGGGGAGTTCCTGGCCTGCGAACATTTCCTGAGCTACGCCCTCACCTGTCGGAGGAATCGTATCTACAATATAGAGCTTGCACGGATAGTTTAATCCGTAGATATTTATGTTGAAATTCACCGTCTGGGGAAGATTGATGTTGACCTCATCAAAATTCAGATTGCACTTCATAAGATCCGGGAAAGTCAGTTCGCCGTCGAAGTACATGTTAATGTCAGGCCTTACCGTACCCGCTTCTATCGTTACTTCGTTTTTAAGAAGTGCCGTCTCTTTCTGATAGAAATTTATGACTACTGCAGCAAGCACTACAAGCACGAGAATAATAGCCGCGCCGGCAAGAAGTCCGATGAGACCTTTCGAAGCCTTTACAGGCTTTTGCTGTACCTTTTTGGGTGGAGTGCGCTTTGCATTAACAGGATCATTCGGACGGGCATTTTTCGAAGGTGCCGCTTTGGCAGGCTGGGGCTTATGCTGAACATTCTGCTGTCTCTGAGCGGGACGCTGCGGAGCAGGTCTTCCCGCATTTTGAACAGGCGGCCTTCTTTGTCCTGACGGATGATTTACAGGTGCGCTTCCGGAATTAACAGGTCTTCTCTGTACCGGGCGGGCATTCTGCCTCGCTTCAGGATGTCTGTTTGTTCCGCCGTTTTGGTTATTCATACTACCCACTTATGCTGTGACTTCCGTAATTGATCATGTACTGGACCGAGTCCGTAGCTGATTCCGGATAAAGGTCCTCATCGAAATTATACCCGTTCCATCCGCCTTCCCAAACGTCACGCAATTCATCTGTGGTCAACATGAAGAAATAACCGTCATATCCCATTCTCGGAGTCGAATCGCAGTGATACCACTCACCGTCGATCTGGATGTAATTCCAGAAGTGCGGATTATAGATATAAGGGTCTCTGATAATGATCATGTTCTCTATTCCGGCAACATCGAAAAGCGCCTTTGCGGTCATTGCGAAGACATAACAGTTGCCCGAACGCTTTGTTAATCCGTCATAAGCCGCTCTCGTCCAGTTGGTGTCATCGCAGACGGAAACATAGTGGACATTGTATCTGACCCACCATGTGATCTGGATGGCCATTTCCATGTCGCTCATGTCGTCCCATGTAATGCTGTTTAGAACATCACGCGCTTCTTCATAAACTATTTCAGGATCGACCCATGTGTCAGGCTTCTCGTTCAAAGTAAGCCAGATCGACACCTCTGATACATTGCCCGTCAGATCGCGCGCCCTGTAAATAACTTCATAAGTTCCTTCCTCGTCGAAAACTACTCCGCTGGTATCAACTTCAAGAGTCGGATTCGGATCAATGTCATCTGTTACGGTGACGTTTTCCATATAAGAGATCGAGTCACCGATAAAGACTTCGATGTCTTCAGGTCCTTCTATGACAGGCGGTCTTATGTCTCTTGTTACGGTAAGCGGAACATCAACTATAGTGACATTTCCGGCAGCATCCGTTATGCGTGCCTTAGCGGTGAAATTTCCGCCCCATTTATAATCCGGGATTTCCTCCCACTCAACGATCGTGTCATTAAGATCGTAAACATCTTTAACGCATTCTTCGACCGGAGGAAGCGGATCCGTTGTATAAAACTTCTGCGGTATTCCCTCTGCTACAGGTGCAGTCGTATCTACGATCTCAAGAACGCAGGGGAAATGGGTGCCGTAAAAAGTTACGGTAAATCTTATGGTCTGAGGGATAGTGTAATTTACTGTCGAAAAATCCAGATTGGAATATACATACTGAGGGAAAGCCGGCTCACCTTTGACATACATGCCCAGGTCTGCAGTCTCTCCCGCTTCTATAGTGTTCTCACGCACGAGCATAGCAGTATCCTGGTCGTAGATAGAAATCGCCATGTATTCAACGCCGAAAACAATAAGCAATAAAATGAATATGACAACAAGCGGTATCAGACCCTTGTGTCTTTTCTTGATGCCGTAAAGTTCTTTGGTGCTGACACGCTTTGTACGCGCGGGAGCGCTCTTTGTGTTTGCCGGTTTAAGGTGCTTAGCGGTAGTTCTGGCTTTTTTCGCTGTTTTGCGTTCGAGCGCAGCTTCATGCTCCACAGCTTTTTTCACTGCGGCATCAGCGGATCTTACCCGCGCTTTCTCGTGTCCTCTTTTGGAGAACTCTTCGTTTTGCATTTAGAAGCCCCTTTATCGCTCCGGATAGTTACCGGTGAAGCACGCGTCGCAATATCTGAAACCATCCCCACCAAGCATTGCGTCCAGATCTTCAGTATCAAGATAACCTAAAGAATCGGCACCTATTATGCCACAAATTTCAGGGATTGTGTGACTGCATGCGATAAGATGCTCCTCATCGGGTACGTCAGTACCATAATAACAGGGGTGCATGAACGGCGGAGAACTGATCCTTACATGGACTTCCACAGCTCCCGCATTCCTTAACATGTTGACCTGATTGGCGATCGTATTTCCCCTTACGATCGAATCGTCGATTATTACAACTCTCTTGCCCTTAACAACGGCAGAGATGGGATTGAGCTTGATCTTAACAGCCTGTTTACGCTGTTCCTGTGAAGGCTTGATGAATGTTCTTCCGACATATGAATTCTTAACAAAGCCCTTCTCATAAGGGATGCCCGACTCGGCGGAAAAACCCAATGCCGCATCGATTCCTGACTCCGGAACACCGATTACGATGTCACAGTCACATGGATGCTTTCTTGCAAGGATCCTTCCTGCTTCCCTTCTTGCCATGGCAACGGAGATACCGTCGATAACGGAGTCAGGTCTTGCAAAATAGATATATTCGAAAACGCATTTCTTCATGCCGCGCTTGATGCCGGAATCTATAGATCTGATATTGCCGTCTTCGACAACAACGATCTCACCGGGGTTTATGTCTCTGATAAACTCAGCGCCCACCGCTTCAAGAGCGCATGTCTCGGAACAGAAAATGGTTGCATTGTCGAGCTTGCCCATGACAAGGGGCTTCAAGCCGAAAGGGTCTCTTGCAGCAATGAGTTTTCTGGGGCTCATTACCAGGAGCGCATAACCGCCCTTGATGATCCCCATGACTTCCTTTACAGCTTCTTCAACAGAAGGTGTGGAAGATCTCTTGCTTGCGATGAGATATGCGATGACCTCCGAATCGGTGGTCGTATGGAAAATGGCACCCTTATCCTCGAGCTCTCTTTTGAGTTCGATGGCATTGGTGAGATTTCCGTTATGTGCGATGGAAAGAGTACCCTTTGAATACTGGGTAACGATAGGCTGTGCATTCTCCGGAACGCTGCCTCCTGCGGTGGAATATCTTACGTGGCCGATCGCGATATCGCCTTTGAGATTCTTGATCTTGTCATTGCTTAAGACGTCGCTGACAAGTCCCATACCCTTGACGCACTCAATAGATGCATCATCATTGGTCGCGATGCCGCAACTCTCCTGTCCCCTGTGCTGGAGACTGAAAAGTCCGTAGTAAACATCACTGGCGCAGTACTCACTGCCGTGAATTCCGAATATTCCGCATTCCTCGTGTATGGCCATGAGTAGATTTTAACATCCTGTTAGCGAACAGATATAAGTAAATCTGTCTGTATTTTGGAACCTCAATTTCGGTTCTGTTTGGATATAACAACAACTCGGGGTACCGATAGTAGTAAAATAGCCCTGTTATGGAAGATCTGTTTGCCAATTGCAACCTCTGCCCGAGAAGGTGCGGAGCCGACAGGACCGGCGGTAAGACCGGTTACTGCAGAATGCCCGGATTTCCCGTCGTAAACCTCATAAAGCTTCATTATGGAGAAGAACCGATCATATCAGGAGATAAAGGCAGCGGCACGGTGTTTTTTGAAGGCTGCAGCTTAGGCTGCGTTTTCTGCCAGAATTACACGATCTCAAGAGGTCCCACAGGCTTAGGAATGAAGATGGACAGTTCTTCTCTTGCAGATGCTTATCTTAAGCTTCAGGATGATGGCGCAAATAACATAAATCTCGTAACGCCTATGCATTTTGCTCCTGCGGTTGCTGATTCGATATCTGTCGCGAAAACAAGAGGCCTTAAGATTCCCGTCGCAGTAAACTGCTCGGGCTACGACCTTGTATCAACGCTGAAACTTTTCGACGGGCTGGTCGATATATACATGCCGGACATGAAATATTTCTCACCCAAATTCTCTTCCGAGTATTCAAACGCCAAAGATTACTTCGCGGTCTGCTGCCAGGCCATAGACGAGATGGTAAGGCAGACCGGTGATATTGTCATGGGAGATGACGGCCTGATCAAAAAAGGCGTTATCGTAAGACATCTTATTCTTCCGGGAGGCCTTTTCGATTCAAAACATGTGCTGGATTATCTGACTTCAAGATACGGAAACAGGATCTTCATAAGCCTCATGAGCCAGTACACTCCGATGCCGGCTTGCACGGGCAAGCTCAAAGAACGACCTTCCAAACGGACATGTGAGAGCCTTGCAGATTACCTTGCATCAAAAGGCCAGACCAACGCTTTCATCCAGGAATACGAATCCTCCGGAAACGAAATGATTCCGGACTTCAAAACCTGAAGCCGGAATCACTGTTGCCTGTTTGTTTTTAAGATATCAGATGATGCCTTCGATGATCGCCTCGAGTGCGGGCTGCGGAACGAAGCCCAGAGACTCATTTACAAGCTCTCCATCCTTAAAGAACTTAACTGCGGGAATGCTGTCTACAGAGTACTTTTCAGCAAATTCAGTTGAATCATCACAGTTATACTTGCATACCTTGAGCTTGCCGTCGTACTTCTCCGCAATGGCAGAGATAACGGGGCCGAGCATCTTGCAGGGTCCGCACCAGGGTGCCCAGAAGTCAACAAGAACAGGTGTGCTGCTCATAAGAACTTCCTCTTCAAAATTCATGTCATCCAAAATGATTTCTGCCATTGATCTGTCTCCTTCCAAATCAGTTATTGCAATCTCCGTTGCACTTTTTGTCCTTTGAAAAGCAGCATTCGCCGCCTTCACATACTCTGTAGTTACCGCCTTCGACACACAATGTCTTGCCGTTGATCAGGGCATCCGCGATCTTAAATCTTGCCGATTCATAGATCTCAGTCACCGTGGTCCTCGAGATATCCATAAGAGCTGCGCATTCCTCATGTGTTTTATTCTGGTAATCCACATGACGGATAGTCTCATACTCTTCGATCGTGAGGACCTGCGACTCACTGCCCGCACCATCCTGCGGAACGAACTTAGTGAACTTGGGTTCCTCACAGACCCTTCTGACTCTTACCGGCCTTGGCACTGGTGCACTCCTAAAAAAATGACATATGCCGCATTTACGACATATGTCAATTATAACATTAACTTCTGAAATTCAAAAACATCCGTCTTATCAGATATCTTCACCCAAAGAAGCAAGGTACTGACCGTAATCGGTCTTGGACATGGACTGTGCAAGCTCAATGAACTTATCCTTCTCTATCCATCTGTTGTGCCATGCGATCTCTTCAAGACATCCGATCATTCTTCCTGATCTCTGTGCGGCTCTGATCTGACCTGCAGCTTCATAGAGGCTGTCCGGATTACCTGCATCGAACCAGGAGAACTCCTTACCCAAAGGAATAACGTGGAGCTGGTCTTTCTTGAGGTATTCCTCATTGACTGATGTGATCTCAAGCTCGCCTCTTGCGGAAGGCTGGATGTTTGCCGCGATATCGCAAACCTGTGAGTCGTAGAAATAGAGTCCAGGAACGATGTAATTTGACTTGGGATGGCGCGGCTTCTCCTCGATGGATACTGCCTTTCCGTCAGCATCAAACTCAACGACACCGAAAGCTCTCGGGTCTGCTACATAATATCCGAAGATAACTGCGCCCTGTTCCTGACGGCTTGCAAGCCTGAGCTTACGTCTGAAGAAAGGTCCGTAGAAGATGTTGTCTCCGAGAGCGAGGCAAACTGAATCGCCTGCGATGAAATCCTTGGCAATGATGAAAGCATCGGCAATACCTCTCTGAACCTTCTGTTCCATATACTGGATCGAGACTCCGAGATGTTCGCCGTTACCCAGAAGATCGACGAAAGGCTTTGTATCGTCAGGCGGAGTGATTACGAGGATATCTTTGATTCCTGCTTCCATAAGAACGGAAAGCGGATAGTAGATCATCGGTTTATCGTAAACGGGGAGCAAAGGCTTGCACACCGGCTTTGTAATTGGATAAAGACGGGTGCCCTTTCCTGCAGCAAGAATAATACCTTTCACTTGGCTACCTCCGAAAATTCAAATTCTGTTGATACTATAAATATACATTACTGCGGACATATTTGAAAGTTCACCGTGGCTTGAACGATTGGTTTTAACGATTAAATATCACGGTTTTCGGTACTGTCCGTTGGATCGGGTTCATCGGTCGTTGAATTATTTATTTCTGTTTTATCGTTAAATTGTCTCTCCGTATAGGTTGGTGTAATCAAGGTGTTCTCTATTCCAATAAAATACCTATAGTTTTGATTAAAAACTTCCTGACAAGCATTAAGAGTTTCCAGTAATTGTTGCTTATTGCCTTTGCGCCATTCATTTAGTCCGGATTCATAAGGTTTTCTATAAATATCATAGACAACAAAAGGCATAATCCCATTACGAATACATTCTCTAAACATTATTGCTCTTCCGGTTCTGCCGTTACCGTCTTGGAAAGGGTGTATTTTTTCAAACTCACTATGAAAAGCTGCTATATTTTCAAGAGAAACTGAGTCAATGCAATTATAGCTTGCCAATAATTTATCAATAGCAGCTGGAACATCTTTTACATTTGTTGTAGAAATCGGATTGATACTTCCTATTTGATTTTGAAATTTCTTATAGTTTCCGGCATCTTCATCAATTCCGTTTCTCAATCTCAAATGTAATTCTTTAATCAGTGTATTTGTCAACGGTTCAGATATTGTATCAAGAAGATAATCGAACATTTTATAATGATTGGCAGTTTCGAGAACTTCATTCACTTTAGCTTTTCCCGAAATTTCCCCTCTGTCAAAAATGCTTTCCGTTTGTTCTGGCGTTAGAGTAGAACCTTCTATATGATTAGAATTATAAGAAAACTGAATCTGAATATAATGATAAAAACCATTTTTGATATTCCTATCTTTTTCCAATTTCAGTTTTTGATATATATTAGGATCATACTCGTAATTTATTATCATAGACGAACCTTACCTTGTTAGTTTTACTCAATTATATATCTTTTTTTGAACTCAATAACACCCACCGGGAATCCCGATGGGTGCTTTCAGCTCAAAATAGATTATTCGTGGAAAATCAACCACAATACTGTTACTGTGTTCCTCTTTTGGAATCACACAACAGTCACATCTTAGTCACATCTTGCTTGTAAAAAAGAAAAAAGCCTTGAAAATCAAGGCTTTTGGTGGAGCGGGATACGAGACTCGGACTCGCGACTTTCACCTTGGCAAGGTGACACTCTACCACTGAGTTAATCCCGCGTGCCTGATTATTATATGGTCGAGCCTATTTTTTGTCAACACCAAATTTTAAGAAAATGTTTTTTCGCGAAAATGGGCGCAAAAACCGCTTACTGATCGCTTATATCATTGTCGATGGTAACCTGGACATCATATCCCGGAAGGGCTTCCTTAACATCACCGACTATATGCGCGATAAGGCCTTCCCTGTCCTGCTCCTCAAAATCGACAACGACGTCGAAGACGATTTTCTTTCTCTCCTCATCGACATAGAATCCGTGGATCTGGAGAATGTGCTTATGGTCAACGACAAGTCCGGCGATCTCATTTCTCATCTTCATGAGATGCTCATCTGAAGAATTATTGGAATAGATTCCGACAGCCGTAAGAATTATGCCTGTATCTAAATAAACCTTCTCGGTGATGCTTCTGGTAAGTGCATCTATCTGGTGAGCAGTCATGGTGTCGTCGACTTCAATGTGGACTGAACCGAGATATCTTTCCGGTCCGTAGTTGTGAAGGACAATATCGTAAGCGCCGTGAACTTCATCAAACGAATTGACGCTTTCTTTAACCTTCCTCGTATACTCAGCTTCGACTCTGTGACCGAGCATGTCGTCAACAGCTTCGAAAATAATCTCTAAACCTGCTTTAAGAATGAAGAGCGAGATGGCAACACTGACATACGCTTCGATGTTGAACTTGAAAACGAGGAGTATCACTGCGGATACAAGTACTGCAGTCGATAAGATGGCATCGAAAAGAGCATCTGTTCCAGATGACATCAAAAGGTCTGACTTTACCTTCTTTCCTTGCTTTCTGACAAAAAGTCCAAGCACGATCTTAACGACGATCGCAACGGAGATTATCACAAGAGACAAGGCTGAATGCTCAGGCTCAACGGGATTGATTATCTTCTTTACCGACTCTATCATGGCCGTTAAACCGGCATATATGATAAGAGCGGCAATGATCATCTGTGCAAGATATTCGACTCTTCCGTGACCTAACGGATGCTTCTTATCAGGCTTTCTGGATGCGATCTTAGTGCCGATTATCGCGACTAAAGACGATAACACGTCACTGAAGTTATTAACGGCATCAAGGACCATGGCCGTCGAATGCGCAGCAACACCGATCAGCGCCTTAAAAGATGCAAGAAAAACATTGGCAACGATGCCGATAATGCCTGTCGTTACTATCGTCTTTTCTCTGTTTATGCTCTTTTCCTGACTGGCCATGTTCATTCAACTCCTGAAAATATAAGGGCCGCGGAAGGATCTTCCGATTCCTGCCGCGAACCCGTTTTATCTTTATAATTCAGCGATTTACGCAGGCTGGAAATTCTCCTTGCCTACACCGCAAACAGGACATTTCCAATCCTCAGGGATATCCTCGAATGCTGTGCCGGGTGCAATTCCGCTGTCGGGATCACCAATCTCGGGATCGTATTCGTAGCCGCATAAAGTGCATACATATTTCTGCATAGTTTTATCCTCCTTGGATTTTGGTATAAAAAGATTTTACTTCTTTTGAGAATTGTTTTATATCAATTTCCCGATGTGTTTTCCCACGAAAATAAAAAATCCCCTTCCATGTTTATATACGGAAAGAGATCTTTTGTTATGGAGCGGGTTACGGGGTTCGAACTTGTGTCATTAACTACACATATACAGTGTTCAAACAGTCTCACTTTGATTTTAGGGCGTTTTTTTGAGTTTTTTATTTCGTTTTTACAGCCATTCATAAAAAACAGTGACTTATTCATCTTCTTTTTCATCAATCCCGATTCTTCTTTTTAGCTCTGCGCTAATAATTTCTGCATCATGTTTTTGCTCTCCTTCAATTAAATGAGAGTATGTTTCCAGTGTCGGCATAGAAGCAGAGTGTCCAAGAATGCGCTTTAGTGAAGATATATCAATATATTTCATCAATGACACAAATGTATGCCTTAAGCTATAAACTGATCCGGGCAGCTGAAGTTTATCGTAGGCACAGTTCAGTTTCCTTTGCGTCGGTATTCTTCCTTTCTGGTCGGCAAAGATCCAAATACTGTCGTACTCCTTTATATACTCAAGTTGCTTTAGAAGGACTTCTTGGGCAACAGAATTAAGTACAAAACTCCGCTGGGCATTATCGTTTTTACCCGATGTTATTTTCTGTCTTCCGTTAATTGCTCTGTTAATTGTTAAAATGTTCTTCTCAGGATCATAATCACTTACTTGCAAACCGATCAATTCCCCTGTTCGAAGTCCAGTTGCTAAACAAAATTGAAAGGCATATGCATAATGACTATTACTGGTATCTAAAGAGAATAAATACCTAATATTTTCAGGTTGCAAGATTTGTCGTTCTTTTTGTGGCGGCGACAGTGGGGGTAACTGCAACGGAATTGCAATTGGTTCGCAAACTTCTTCGATTAATGCCATATAACGCAAGAACTGATTCAGTGAGGATCTTATATGTTCAAGTGTCTTTTTTGATGGCGTCTTACCATTTTGAAGAGTGACATTAAATAAAAAATTTTGTAAGACTTTATATCGGAGATCCGCAACGTGATAGTTGCCTAGTTCCGGAATTATATAGTTTTTACCCTTTTCTTTAATTAAATAGTATCCTTCGGTTTCGCCACCATGCATTTTCTTGTAATATTCGAGAAATGGTTCCCAATAATCTTTTACTCTTCCACCGGAACGTCTATATGTGCCTTCAAGCCATTCACGAGCTCTCTTCATAACTGCTCGTTTGCCAGCCATTCCTTCTTTTACAGAAGTAAAGGTTTTTTCTGCTCCGTCGCTACGACGAACTTTATACTTCCATCGTCCGCCGGATATAAAAGGTTCTGTCATTGTTATTCTCCTTTAAATAAGAATAAAACCTATTTATATTATGCAGCGATTTATTTGTGATGCAAATAATTAATTCGAAGTTCATTTGGCAGCTGACGTGACAGGTATTCTTCTAAAGCTCTTTCAACTATTGCGGTTTTAGTTAATCCGGACAATCTTGAATAATAAGTCAGCCGTTCGAAAAGGTTCTTATCAATCTTACAATGCATAGCAGTCCCTACTTTGTCAGTTCTTCTCATTAATTCACCCCTTTTGCTTTTACTGGTTTGTTTCATTTATATGTCATTATATACAAACTTATCAAAGACTCTTGCAAAAAAAAAAAAAAGATAAATATTTTATTTAACAGAATACAGTTCAGAAAGGAGCTTCTTATGGATTATCCGGGAACGGAACAAAGTCTTCGTTTGGCAAGGTACAAACTTACAAAAATGTGGCTGATAAGACAATTATCAAAAAAGGGTTGGGAGTTGTCATCAACACAATTATCTCTGATTTTAGCAGACAGCTACGGTTCAAGTAAAGAAAAGGCAGCCGCTGTAATTACAGCTACCAAAGAAATAATCGACCGGTATGAAGCTGCTATGGAGACAGATACAAAAGGCGGAACTTGATATGGCAGACGATAATCTTAAGATTATGCAATATTTCAGCAATATTCAGGAACTCGCGGATACTATCAATAAGTCTTACAGCTATACCATTCAACGACTTCATAAAAAGAATGGGTTAGACTTCTCTTCAAATGATTGGGAAAAGATCAGAGAACATAAAGAGAAGGCTGAGAAGAACAAGAATATCGCAACCAAATCAAACACGGAAGATGCACTACGCGCTCTCCAAACTCATTTTGAAGAAATGGCAAAGATCATAGGCACATTGATAGACGAAGCACAATGATTACTGCAACTACTTTACAGCTGACACAGAGTATTCTTTCAAATCTGACTAAAGATAAGCAGAGCAACTTAGATTGCCTTGCTAAGTTAGATAGTGATTATGAATACGAAGTAAAAGAACTGAATACAGCTGTTGGAGTAGTGGATTACGGAAAAGACCGGATCCAAGGAAACGGAAAGGCTGACGACCAGAATATCCGCAGATTCTTAAGGCTCGAAGCTTTGAAGAAGAAATATATTGAAGAAAGAACTGTACTGATTCAAGAGCTAGATCGCATCGATAAGCTGACACGGTTCATCAGAACAATGAAAGACGATACAGGTAAAGCTCTAAGGTGGTTTTACATAGGTTGGGATAACGAGATAGATGATAGCAGCGCGGGCAGAAGCACCGGAACGAAGCTGCGTAAGAACGAGATAGGCGACGAATTAGGCTATGAGCGAACTGAAGTGGCGCATCTGATCAGAGAGGGAGAAAAGAGAAGCGCACGGTTTTTAGTTATTAATAAATTGATATAAGGAGTAAAGCAAAATGAAAACAATCGCAATTATCAATCAAAAGGGTGGAGTTGGAAAGACGACGACAACCGTTAATCTGGGTGCAGCACTTGTTAAGCGAGGTTTCAGGGTTCTTTTAATCGATTTGGATCCACAAGCTAATCTTACTACTCATTTAGGTTATGAAGAACAGGATTCACATTTTAACATCAATGGTGCCATTGATGATCTTATGGATAACAAGGACTATCAGGGAACTATTCGCAGCTCTGTCCTTCATCATAATGAGGGGGTTGATGTTATTCCTTGTAACATAGAGCTGGCTGGCCTTGAATTTAAGATGCAGTCCTCGATTGCCGGCGGAAATATACTTAAATCGTTGCTTAAGGTTTTTGAGAATGATTATGATTACTGTCTGATCGACTGTCAGCCGTCATTGAATATCCTTCCTGTAAACGCTATGACGGCATCCGATTATTTACTCATTCCAGTTGCAACTCAGGGATTAGCAGTTAAAGGACTAACAGATCTGATGACAACAGCAAAAGGAATTAAGACTTATCTTAATAGTGAACTATCTGTTCTTGGCGTTCTTTTTACCTTTGCAGAAGCACATACAAATCAGACTAAAGCAGTAATTGAACTTGTTACCGAAGCATACAAGGACAACAAGGATATGCCTATATTTAAAACCATAATTCCGAAAGCGGTAGTAGGTGGCGAAACTGCCATGACCGGTCAGAGTATTTTTTATAAGAACGGATCCTGTATCTTAGCTCAGAGATACATGGATTTAGCCGACGAAGTAATTGTTGCAACAAAGGGGGAAGAATAATATGACAGATTTCACAGGTGGTCTCAGCAAGATTATCAAAGCCGGTAAGAATATAACCGAAGGTGATATTGTTCCGATCGAGATCGAAAAGCTTGTCGCTTTTAAGGATTCAAATGGAATTGTTAATCCGTCCGAGGTTGATGAAAACGATCCGGAGTTTATAGCTCTTAAGAAGAATATTAGCGAAAGAGGACTTGACCACCCGATTACCGTCAGACCTCTGCCTGAAGATAAGGAAAAGTATCAGATTCTTTGCGGACATCACAGAGTTGCTGCGTGCAGAGCTTTAGGACAAAGTACAATCAGAGCAATCGTAAGAAATGATCTGTCTGATGAAGCAGCAGCGGAGCTTGTCGGACTGGATAATTTCAGCAGAAAGAAAAACTATAAGCCTTCTGAAAAGGCAAAGTTTTATAAAATGGTTCTTGATGCCAGGAAACGCAAAAGCGGTAGAAGGATAGAAGGTACAGAAGCTGAGGGTTCAGCTCTTGAAGAGATTTCTGCAATAGTTGGAGAAAGCGAGAGAAGTATTCAGAATTATATTCGTCTTTCTTCCTTGATTCCCGAACTTCTTGAAATGGTTGACGAAAAGAAAGTCAAGATGATTCCGGCAGTTGAATTATCTTATATACCCGAAACGGCTCAGAAGTTGATATATAAATATATTTTCGATAACGAGATATCAATTACAGCAGCTCAGGCAAAGGAATTAAGAGAGAAAAGTACACGCTCCGAACTAACTGAAACCAAGATAGAGAAGACTTTGGGTGGCGAAAGAAAAGGTAAAAAGAATCCTTATAACAGAAAGGTAAAGCAGCTTATACCTGATTATATTAAAGCTGATCCAGATGCGGCGACTGAATATCTCATTAAGGCCATCAGGTTCTATCAGGAAGCTCAACAAGGTACAGAGAATGAAGAAGAATAACGAAAATTGCAATAGCACCGACTGATATGTCTTTAGCTGAAGTTTATGAAAAGTGTGTTCAATAGGGTTCGATTGCACCGCCTAGTTATATTTCTTCATTGGAAGCAACAATATCAGAGCCAATTCCCAGACTTAATGCTATTAATGAGGGTTTCATAAGGAGAACATAAATGCGGATCAAGTTTTATTTTGCAAGAAAAAATGAAAACGGCGAATTCGTCGAGAACATCATTCCCCGAATTGTTGATGTATATCAGTTTGCTACGATTGAGATTAGCGGCTGGTATCACTTTTGGTTTTCCACTTTGGGCGACGAGGAACTTATCTCGGTGAAGAGTACCGACGGCACAACTCTCAATACGGTTTTGGATATGGTGTTGAAAAAAGAATTTGTAGACATAACGCATTTAGGCGGATTTTATGTAGCAAGCAATGACTGCATCCAATGTATGCAAGAAAGGTTAGATGTGCCTTATACGCATCGCTGCGAAAGATGCCAGGTCAGAAAGACGATGAATCCCTACTTTAATGTCCCAGAGTAAAGCTGATACCAGACAGTTTAAATAACACCAAATAAATAGACCCCCGGCACAATGACCGGGGGTTGTTTTTGCACTTTTTATTATAAAAATATTAGCCTAAATCCCTTGTGGTTGACACGTTTTTCTTAATGTTGGCAAATTTGCCATCATTTTATTTTTCGGGTGCAATTTCGGGTTCAAGAACAAGCGGAGCAGGAGTAGTTGGTGTTTCGGTAATGCTTGCAAGCATCTTCCTTTTACTTCTCATTTCTTTCAATTCCTGATTAATTGTCTTCAGCTGAGATCGTGCTTCCAGCTCTTTATCGGGAGATTTTTGACTTCGGTGAAGATTCTTAACAACAATTCTGATTTTTCGTTGTTCGCTTTCTAAATATTCAATCTTATGTTTGAGTTTTATATCTGCAAGGTCTGCATCTTCTTTTGTTTTGACTTCAAGTTCATTTAACAGAGTAATGGACTTAATAGACTTCCAGACTTGAACGTAATCTTTCTTTTGCTGACGGGTATATCTTTCGGGGTGGACTTGATAATCGTTGAGGTTTATTCCGAAATTCCGCAGCATAAACATAAAAAAGTGATATTGATATGTATCCTTCCAATTCTTTTGAATCCGGTTGTATCGGTCTTCGTACATATACAACTGATAAGGAGACATCGAATCCTTCAAGGAACCTGTCGGCATAACTATATGCTCGTTTTCAAGACGTTTGAGAAGGTTTTCGTTTGAATATTCTTCTCCGAAACGGATAAAACGGGTAGGGCGCTGCCAATCTTTATGTTGCAAAGTCCAGTACATCTTATTTTCCGACAGATCCAACTTATAGCCAAGATCATACATATATTTTCGGAACTCATTTAAGTTATTGCAGACTGCCAAACCGTCATCGATATCCATCTTAGCTTTCAGCTGCCTTTTGGAATAGTGAGGGAGAACTGCGGGGGAGATACCTCTATCCGTGATTACAGATAATCCGTGTTGTCGGATTATCTCGTCTGAAATGGCTGAGATCTTCCGGTGATAGCAACAAGGGTTTTTATTACCGTCAAGACTAACGGAATTGATAATGAAGTGATTATGTATATGCTCACGATCTATGTGAGTAGCTACTACAACCTGATAATTGTAATCACCCCATACTTTTTGAGCCAGTTCCAAACCAATAAGGTGAGCATGGTCCGGATCGATCTCGCCAGGCATAAAACTCTGAACACAGTGATAACCGACGACGCCGCCGTGTTTTCCGTAATAGTCTTTTTCTTTATTCATTTCTTCCAAAGCGTGATCAGCAGTGCAGAGGATCCCGGATACCAGTCTCTTTTCTTCGGTCTTGTAATCCTGAGAAACATAGCCCAGAGCTTGTCTGAGGTTAGCGATCTGAATGTCAGTGTTATCCTTAAAAGCGGGTGAAAGGAAGTCTTTAGAAGCTGCAACTCGGGATTTAATATCAGTTTCTGTCGTTTTTTCCGTGTTTTCCACATACTGAACGGCTGCTTTTAGCGATGCGTGAAGCGACCAAATCTTTGTTATAGCCATGTTTGACCTCGCAATTAAATCAATTCATTAATTTTGCCTACGGCATCATTAACATTTTTTAAGACCTGATCCAGCTCGCCAACTATAATTCCTTGTGAGTTAGCCAGTCGGGTGAGCTGATTCAGGTTGGTTCCGATCTTCAGAAGCTGGTTCCTCAGCTCTCGTAATTCTTTTCTTGATTCGTCCGGGATCTTTTTTTCACGGATACAGCTAATTACATATGCGCTCATATTTGTGTTGTTTTCGGCTGCCAGATCATGAAATTGCTTATAATCCTTCTCGGACATGCGGATATAAACCCTTTTAGTTTTGTTATCAGACCTCATTCTTTTACTCCTATTGGATTGTCTTGATGTGTGGTATTGTTATGTAGGCAGTGCTTTCGCACCGCCTGCCCTTCGGGGAACTTGTCGCTATGCTCCATGTTCATAGCAAGCAGGGGAATTTGTACGCACAAATTCCCGACTTGTTAGGGCAATGCCCTAAAACCCCTACTATTAGAAGTAAATTAGGAACGTGTGCGTTTTACAAAATACGCACTATACTTAGTAAAGTGATCGCTAAAGGTGTAAATGCCAGTATCACATTCCCAGTCATTAAGATTCTTGGGTAATGATTTATCGGCTGCGTGTTTTGAGATATACTCCACCGCACTTACAGGCTGATATACCTGAGCTTCGTTTACGCTCCACTCTGCTGTTCCGTGATTTGCAACTAATATGGCTGTTTGCTTAATCGTTTGATTGATTGCTTCGTTGCCTTTAATGGTTTTTATGGCTACATTACAAATGTCTTCGTATGAATCACTGTATTCAAGACACGCTGCATAATCGTCAGGATATTGTGATGTTGGATCCAGATTATCAATCGGATATTTCAGCTCAACAAAACAATATATGTTATCCCAGCTTGTTCTATGCATTTCGCAAACCCTGTAAGGTTCGCCCTGTTGATGATAGGTGTTTCCTTCAACTGTTGTTAGCATATTGATTACCGGATCGTAAGATTCGACTATACCGATATGCTCTAATTTATCGGTATCGCCAGAATTGTTGAAGAAAACTATCCAGCCGGCTTGCGGATTTATGCTTTGTGGCTTGGCATCTGCCAGATAATACACATAAGCAATGTCGGGGGTATTTTCCCAGCCAGGATAACCGTCTCCACCGTGAATGGCTTGTGTGCAGCCAGACGGGTGAGAACGGAGCATATCGTTACCTGTTTGATGAAGTACCCAATCGACAAATAAACAACACCATTGCGTTCCGCTGGGAGCGTATTTTTCGCCAGTGTTGTCAAGTTCTGCCAATGCTGTTTCAACAACATATTGGCTTGATGAAACGTGGCGGTGTTCGATCAGTGGTTCAAAGTATTCGTCATACTCCGGACTGAGATACTTTGTTACCATATCTTTTTGGTAAAAATCAAAGCCAAGCCTGTCTTCTACGACTGAAAGACTTGGGTGGTAGCAAAGGTTGATACTTATTCCGCTTTTGGTATTGTCTGTAAGTTCCGTTAGCTCGTCAGCTTTATATGTAAGTTCGCTTCCAGCTGGCATGATGCAATTCATAGTCCAGAAGATCTCGTTGAACTTAGAGTTATTTTCTTCAGTAAATAGATATTCTATTACTTCATCATCAATTAACGGGTTTAACTCTGTCGCTGGGAGTTCCGTTTCCTTTGAATAATACGCATAATATACCGCTAAGACTTCTCTCCAATTTATAAAGTTCTCCGCGGTGGCGATCCGGACCAGCTCTTCTTCCGAATAAGCACCGAGATTGTAATAAACAGGAACGGCAACGGTTTTTCCGTTTCCGTATTTATCTTCTACTGATGAAGAAGTTTCAATACTTACACATTCCCAGTAATATTCGTATTGTGTCATAAGCTGACGGACTGTATATTGCTGGTTATACGCCCAGAAGGGCAGATGGATTCCCAACTCGGCTCCGAAGATTATAAAGCCAACTAAAACTACAAGTATGGGGATAAAGAAGAAAGCCAAGCCAGCATAGATGTTAAAATGACCGATAATAACCGAAAGGCTTAGGTGTGCTTCTCGGATTCGGTCAAAAAGCCGTGTGAATATAGTTTTTGTTTTTCTTCCGGCATCCACTTCAAGATCGCCTTCAGCTCCGTCGCTGAGATATTTTATTCTTTGCTGATTTTTCTGAAGAGAATAATTTTTGGCTCTCAGAGCTTCAGGAAGAAACGCTTTGCCGAGATTGACAACAGATTGCCAAGCAGCAAGCTTACCTAACACTTTAGTTCCGGTTGTTTTGCTGGCTTTTGTGTTTCCCTTCTTTATAGTTGTGGTTTTTGTCTTTGCGTTAGTTTTGTTGACGGTAGAGGTTGACGGTGTTGTACCAGCAATATTCTTTTCGTTATCAAGCTTCTTCTTTGCGTCGTGTTTTTTCTTAGAAACTCTTTTTTGTATTTGCTCTGTTGAGCGTTGTTCATACTGTTCTTGAATTGCTTTTTCCTGATATTCGTTAGCCTTTTCAGTCGAGATCGAATTTCGGTGAAGCTCTCTTTGTTCGGACAGCACATTGGATTTAGTTGTCTTTTGATTGTTGTTGGTATCGGATATTAAAAACAACTCTTCTGAAAAGTTGTAAGTTTCAATTTCATAAGTCTTGGAGAAAAGCTTCCTTTTACGACTATTCAACTGAACATCATAATATTTGTTTGAAGTTCTTGTTTTTTCGTATATTTTCATAACATTTCTCCTTTCTTTTAGTTTTTCAAGAGAAAATCGGCCTGCAGGAGCTTTTTATAGTGCTGCATACGATAGATTCATCATACACAACATTCTCGTTAGCTCCCACAGACCGTTTTCATCATTGTAATTAGTCAGAATTGATAAGCTGATACAAATAGCTTTCGTGAGGTATCTGACTTTCAAACGGAATTATGGTAGTTCCGTATTTGATTAGTCCGGTTGACCGTCTTAGTTTTTCGTCTCCGTTGTTGGTCAAACCAGAAATGTAGGTAATAAGTTGGTGAGGTATAAAGATAACTCTCGAAAGATCTTCGATAATTTCCATTCGGTTTAGTTTTAATATCTTCAGATATTCCGAGTTGTGAGCTATCAACTGTCCGTTTTCGTTGTTCAGGACTTCGACAATGTTTTGTGTAATGCCAGTTGAGAAACAGTGCATAGCTCTACCCATTTTCCAGAGATCCATTAAAAGAGGTTCAGCTGGAGTATTGAAGAATTTATGAAATTCATCAATATATATATAGGTATATATACCTTTTGCTCTATTTTGAGCAACCCTGTTAATAACCTGATCCAGCATTACCATTAGTCCGAGATCACGGAAGCTGTCTTCCAGATTGTGAATGTCAAAGACGATAAGGCCGTTGTCTTCAGGAATGTTTGTCTGTTGAGCAAATACATTCAAAGAGCCGATAGAATACGTTTCTATTGCTGTTGCTATTTGCTTTGCAATAGCTTCATCTTTTTTCTCTTTAGAAAGCTCATAATAGAGGTCTTGGAGTGTTGGCTGCTCTGTCATTTGACCATTCATGAACTTCTTATAAAGACGAGTAGCACAACGGTCAACGATTGAATTAAGTGATGTAGTTGACACTTCTCCGGCACACATATTCTGAACAACAGATTGAACAAATGACACTTTAGACTTAATTGAATCTTTTCCAGCTGTTGTTCCATAACCCTTAGATATTTCCATAAGGTTAATGTGATCTGTGCTAGAAACTGAAATGTTTACAGCCAGACCACCGAGTAATCTTCCGAGTTCGTGATATTCGCCTTTCGGATCCACGATAAGAATTTCGGATTCCGGTTCTTTTATTCTTCTCTGAATAATATCCAGCTTGGCTTGAACGGACTTGCCGGAGCCAGAATCACCAAAAATCATACCGTTGCCGTTAGGAAGGTTATCTCTATTGATTGAATTAACTTTCTTTGTTATTGGGTTTCTGCCTTCCCATAGAGCTTTAGGGCCGTAGTGTCTTACGACCTGTTCAGACAGCGGAACAAATGCAGCAATGCTTTCTGTTGTCATCATTCTTCGTACTTCAATCGGATTGCTTATTCCGTAAGGAAGACACGAAAAGAGACACTGGACTTGCTGATGATACGAAATGTTAAAGTTGACCTTGTTTGCCTTTGCTTCCTGAAAGAAGGCTCTTGTGTTCTTTTCCAGCGTTTCCTTGTCGGGAGCTGTAATAACAACAAGGATAGTAGCCATATAGAGATTTTGGTTTCTTTCGGCAATGTCCTGATACATGCTGCTACAAGCTCTGCCTTCGTCAACAAGTTCGGGCGGTGCATACGAGGACACATCACCGCTTTTAGCTTTGTCTTGGCGATATTTAGAGAGCTTAGACTGGGTATCTGTAATTGCTCGGCTTACTTGTTTTTTTGCTTCATCTTTAGACATACATTCCATTTCGAGTGAAGCAAAGGCGAGATTAGGAACACCTTTTAACATATTCCTGTAAAAAGTGTCAGGAATTGAAGTTCCTTCTATGCTTTCCATATAGAACGATCTGCATACACTACTTCCTAATTCAATATAGTCGTTGTGGATCCGCCACATTTCCGGACAACAATAGAGCCTAATATCTGATGCGTTTAGGTCTTTTATAGATGTAAACTCAAATTGTTTATGACTATTTTGATTGTTCAGGAAGTGATAAAGAGAAAGCCGGTCTCTTAAATTAACCCTACAACAGATTGAACCTATATCAGAAAACTTTGAATAGAGGTTATTTGTAAGCAGCTCAAAGTATGAAACAGCATCTTCTTCAGTGTTTTGGAGAATAGACACCGTTAAATACAATCCTGTTACAGACTGACCAACGGCTGCTATGTTGTTGTGGATCTGTCCGTTAATGCTATCTGAAAGAGCTGGGTTGTAGTTAAAGTTTGGCAGAGCCATTTTACTATATATAACTTCTTGGGGAATGTTATATGATGCCACTGTAATCTTATATGATGCTTTATCCAGGAACGTGGATATAATACTTTCGTACTTTTCCAATACGGTTTCTTTATCGTCGTCGGACAAGACCGAAAAATCCACATCTGAGAATCTATATAATACAGAGTATCGATTGCCAGCTTTAGCCATTCCGTCTTCATAGAAACAGTCCAGAGGTACAAAGTCCTGAACACTTCGAGGAATATTAAACTTGTGCCTATTCAGATAAGCTAAAAGGGGGTTATCTCTTTTTCTTTTGTTAAACATATCAACGTTTTCCACCTTAGACTTTTTTGGACTAAGAGCATAAATCATCATTACACGTATTATCTTTTCTGTCGGAAGAGAATATAACGGTACTTCTTCTAAGTAAAAGAACGCAATCGGAGCACAACAGACGGCTATTAAAGCAAGCTGTCCGATTGTAGTCAGGTAGTCATAAAGTCCGACCATTATAGTTATACTAATTGCAAGGATAAGAAACGTGCAGATGATACCTCTTGGGGTATATCCTTTTATAGTCATTCGATATTTTGAAATGTCTTTATTTATTTCTAATCGCATAAAAGACCTCACAAGAGCTGTTCTGTCATTTTTTCAGTAGCAGAAATAATAGTCATCAACAAAATACATAGGAAGATTTGAGTAATCATAAAGCCAAGAATGACATTGACGCTCGGATCTCCGGTTATTCCGCTTACTATTTTTGAGAACAGTTTAGGTGTTTGGATTCCACCGTTCATAACAAGCGAGAATATAATCAAGTCGAGAGCTATTACGAAACCTTCAGCTCCTTGTTTCAATAGATAGAACATAAACTTCCGGGCATTTTGTTCTGTATGCGGACTACCATACATTGAAATACCGATAGGAGCCAGAGCTATTGAAGCTATGATTCTGAAGTATCTTCCATATACCTTCATAAAGATAACGACAGCACAGGCAATAACCACAACAAAGTAAAGCACGACCACAACATCAATTAGCAGCGTGTCCGTAACATTGAAGACTGGAATATCTGCAATCATTTGTGTTATCGACTTTCCTTGAACGCTGGGATCCACGTTATTGCCGGTTACTTTGGTTGCAACAGCAATAGCATCAGCTGGATCAACAAGAGCGTAGGTTTTACCGCCTACAACGGCACTTGTCGCTATCGTAAATATGTCGAATATAAATTCTGCTATTAACAGATAAGATGCAATCAAGCCTTCACAAATAAAAAATCTGATTATATGGGTAAGAATAGCGTATGGGTGTGCGCGATCAGAGAGAAGCTGACCGCCTTCCCGTAATATACCTACGATCCATACAAGAATTAACAGACCTGTTGCTACCCCCAGAACAACAGTCTCGGTTTTACCTAATATTTCCGAGAGAATAGGTGTTCCTGACACGGTATAACCGGCAGCGTGATAGCCGTCATCAACAACAGTTGTTCCGAAATCAAATGGGGATTGTGTCAATGTGTCGTAACAATATCCCATAAGCGTATTCCAGACGGTATAGGCCATTTGGATCAGATTTTCAGCAAAGGCTCCTACGATAATGTGAGGGCCGCCCATCAGTTACCACCTGTAAAGATAAGAAGTACGGTATCGATCATAATCAAAAGGACACTAACAAATATACCTGAAACGCCCTGATCGAACATTCTGTCATCTTGGTTCTTGTGTCCTTTAGCTGCCTTAACAATAGAAAGAATCAGATAAATAACACCACCAGCGGCTACGAGAGAAAGAAGAACAGTCTTGAAACTGTTTACTCTTTCTACTATTTCCTGTCCAGCTTCTTCTGCCGTTCCTGCGTGCTGAATCAGACCACCGGCAGTGATAGCAGCTCCAAAAGCAGCTCTTGAAAGAAAATCGTTAAATCTTATAAGATTTTCCTTTGCGTTGTTAATCATGTTTCTTGCTTTTAAGTTTCTCATTTTTACGTCTCCTTTGAAAAATGTATATAAAAGCAGCTTGTAGAAGCTAACGAGAACAACCCGAATGACACAATCATCATTCGGGTTGAGATAAAAAGCTCGTACAAGCCGTTTTTACTGTGGTTATTCCGCTTTTGCGGATTCTTTTTCCGTTTCTGTCGAAACGAATTCTATCTTCTTGACACCGGCTATTTCGTTGTTTTTTCTGACATAAAGCGGAATACCGGAACTGTCTCTAGGAATAGCTGTCAACTTTATGTTCGGGTGTTCCAAGAACGGATACTTTGTATCATAGACAGGTTTTTCTCCGACTATGTAAACAATACAATGTTTCGAATCCATTTCTCCCAATTCGCTTACTGTGGCAAGCTCACGACCGGTATGCGTAGTGTCCTTTTTATTTATTACTTCGATAGTTTCTTTTCCCAGAACTTCAGATATAAAGGTATTGGTCTCTTTCTCGGCACCACCTAAGAATACCCAGCTATGTATCTGACCGAAGATCGACGACCAACCTTCAGAAAGACATTTCATTGTCTTTAATCTAGCCAGCTCCTGAGTAAGAATAACAAAGCCTATGTTTCTTGAACGGCAACCCGATAGAATTTTTAAATAGTTTTCAGGTTGCGGAAAGGAAGGAAATTCATCTTGCAATATCGTTACCGGAACAGTACAACCATTACCTTTGTTTTCGGTATCGCTTACTCTATATAATTCCTTATAAAGAAACATATATACCATTGAAACAATAAAATTGAACGAATCATCTGAGTCCGGAACTCTTAAGAATAAAACTTCCGGTTTTCTTCCAATATCCGCAAGTTTCAAATCGTCTTTACTCATTAAACGTTCAACTTTAGGTTGTAATAACAGCTGCATCTTAGCTGCGAGTGTAGTTTCAATATTACTTAGTGTCTTGTCCTTTGCTTTATTGAACATCTTGAAATATGTCATCGGCAAGTTATTGCTGCCGTGCCTTTTTTCGAAGTCAATAAACAGCCAGGTCAGACCTGTCTCCTTTCGGGTTCCTCTTGTTATTGTTAGAGAATTAAGATTTATCAGCTTCATTGCCGTTGAAAGAGTTCTTGCTTCCGGTTTAGCATCGTAATACAGCAGATAGCACACGGCACAAATTTCCAACATGTTAGCATCGTCCCAGAACGGATCCTTGCTTGTTCCTGATTTATCTGTATCAAGACCTTTGAAGCAAAATGAAACCATTGAGATAATATCTTTGTCCTCACGAACATACTCAAAAGGATTAAACCTGTCTGAGTTATCCATATCAATAAGGTCAAGGATCTTGACCTTATAACCGGCATTTTCACAGAATCCGGCCATTCTCGGAGTTACATCGCCTTTCGGATCGCAGACTACCATTGAGCCGTTGAGTTGCATAATGTTCGTATAAACAATAGTGGTTGTCTTTTTTGAGCCAGATGCACCGATAATAATAGAATTAGCGTTTGTCTTTGATGTCAACATATTTGTATCAATTTTCATATGTTCACTTAAAATGCGGTTCGCGGAACTCACCGCTTGCATGTCGGGTATAGCTTTAGGCGAAGAACGATTGACCAGCCTTCTTTTCAGATGCTTTAGAGCTGATTTATATTCTTTGTTTTCTCTTCTTGCATAAATCCTGACGAGCTTTTTCCAGTTACCCCATCCAGCCGAACCGTATTCTTCTCCGGCACGTTTATTATCAGGCTCATACATCTTCCAGACGGCAAATAAGTAAATCATTACACAGAGCATTGCAGCTCCAACGGTGTATTTGTTAAATTCGGGGTGAATGATGCCGTCAAGCCAGTCTATTGTGTCGAAGTTTCTTATGAGATTGGCAAGTGGAAAGTATTTACCAAGATAAGCACCTATCAGTAAAGGAATAGGCAAGAAATAAAGAGCGGTCAGATAGTATTGACTTCGGGTTCTTCTCGGCCTGCCTTGAATAGCCATTGCTATCACTTCCCTTCAACTTGCAGCAGATAACGTGATATTTTCCGATAATCTTCCAGTTTTTGTTCTCTCCGGATTGTCAACTCAACGGTATTGGATTCCGCCACAACATCTTTTGCAAGCCACAGGATCGCCTTTGCCCTTTCAACTGGATCTTCAATATTGTGTTCACAACGATAGAAAACAAGAACTTCCTTAAGTTCTCTCACAAGCCACTTTCCTTTACTTATATCCATTGTGCCGATCATGGAAGCAAGATCCGCTCCAACATCACATACCATAGGCTGATATGTCTTAAGAAACGCAGCTATGATGCTGTTCCGCATCAATCTGTTAATGTCATAAACAACGATAACACCGAAGCTGTTAAGGATTGCCTTTAGTTCAGACTGATTCTCTTCAGATGCGATTGCGTCTTCACACTTGTAAATCAGTTCTCCGTGAGCATTTACAAGGTATATTCCTTGTCTGCCGTTGTCCTTTACAATTTCTAGAACAGCATAATCCTCCGGACAATAAGTAAACAGTTGTTTGCAATTAATTGAAATCATTTGTTTTTATTCCTTTCTTATCCTTATTGCTATATTTCAACATCGTCAACTTCCTTTTCTTTTTCGGTTAGCTTCGGTTCCGAAAGTTCTGGAAGATCAAATAATGAAACCTGAACATATTCGACTGTCGGATCATAAATCCTGTTGTTATCTTCAACTTCAGGTGTCAGATCCACGCTTATATTCATATCTTCGTTTCTGCCGGGAAGCATATACTCTTGATTGAAGAATCCTATCTCTTTGGCTTTTTCCAGCCATTTATTAAATGCCAGGTCAATCCTTACTCTTTCTTCACCGTGCGGAGCAATGCGCTTCCCTTCGGCGTGTCCTACGAGATAATCGTTCTTGATGCCGACAGCCGATAATCTGTCGTGCAGCCAACAGGCACCGGCACGTGCTAGAAGCTCACAGTCAGAAGCCCAGTACCCTTGTGAATCCGAACCATAGCTTTTATCAAGGTCTTCTGCTGCTTTAATATAATTTGTGCAGCTCCTGATAGTTGTCATAATATCGAAGAATTCTTTTGGTATCTCTTTTTTGACAGAGTATGTGGATTTGGTTGCCAGATCCATCATAGAGTTGCCGCAAATGGAAGCAACGGCATGGTCCATAGCGTGAATCCACTCATGACCTAATGAACCGGCACCTTTCATTTTTGTAAGATTGATAACCTGTCGTGCCGGTTCATAATGGGCTACGGCACTTTTTGCACCGCCACGACCTCTCGCACCGAAAGCAATCGCCAGCGCTCCGTTAAAAGAAATACCTGACGGTTGCATGCCAAGAGCATAAGATAGATCCATCAGAGCGTCATAACAAAAGTTTAAGGACTGTTTTCTGTCGGATTCGTTCAACCAGTTACCGAACTCGCCACCTCGGAACTTAAAGTCTTCAAGCATCTTGTTACCGTCAACGCTTCTATTGTGTGGTCTCCACACCGGACCGTTACGGTCAACGTGTTGTAATTGTGGCGGAATGTAATTTGGTTTGCGGTTAGATTGCTTCTTTTCAGGCGCTTTCTCTGATAAATGAGCTTTATAATGCTCGTAGCATTTATCGTATGCAGCCTTTTCCTGTTCCGCTTTTCCTATGTATCTGTTTGAAATAAAACACAGATATTCGCCAGCTTTGGCATCTTTTAGTATTTCTTCAGCAATTTCCGGTTTAACATATATGCCGATTCGAGACTTGCCGTCAGTTACACGATCTGATTCACACTGAACACTAAATATTGTCGTATATTTCTCGTTCTTTAATTTGGTAAGATCGAGATTTGGCAATTCCTGATGATTGATCCTTGTTATCTCGTTATCCAACCGGAGAACTGTATATTTTAAGGTTGCTTTCTCGTAATCGCTATAAAGGAATTGCTTTTTACGGATTTCTCTTAAATAACGGCTTATATTAGATGCATACAGGCTCATTACGTTTACAAGTTTGTTTGTAATAAGATAATAGTAATCGTCTGCTACCTTATATCGCATGAAGCCTGAGTGTTCTATCTTACCGGTCTTTTCGAGATAATCGTGAAGAGCCTTGATCTCGTCAACCGTTTGGATATTCATTACTTTATTCTTTATCTCTTGAACAAAATCTATATAGAAACCATACTGTTCATCGTCAGTCTTATCGTTCATATAATGACTGGGAGCGAACTTAGGCGGTAAAGCATCACGGACAAGCTTTATAAAGTAAATGACTTCTCTTGGGCGACCTTCTGCGAGCATCGCTTCATAGTCGGGTTTCTTCCAGATGTTATTCTTATTTATATATTCTTTCTTTTCGTAATCAGTCATATCCGGAAGATCTGATGATAATAGACCTCTAATGGCCCACAAGTCTTTTCTTGCGCCGCCGATCTTCTGTCCGAAATCTTCCAGCTTGCCAGCTGTTTTAGGCATTTTAATCACCTACCTTTGCTGCATTAGTAAAGTCAACAGATATGAGTTTCCAACGTGGCTGACCTTCCATTCGTCTATATTCCCTGATCATCTGAACTTGATAAATTGCACCTTTTTGTATAGGAAGTGTCGTGTTCAGCTGATTCGGAAACATTAATTCCGGTTCAGTCGGATCTTCATCCGAATTTACATATTCCTGATAAGAAGACATTGATGATGTTTCGTTTTCAGATTTTGCTAATTGTCCTTCTGGCCATAACGCTTCTGCATTAGCTATTGCCTGCAGCGGATCGTCTAACTCAGATGCTACAAGAACGGTGCTTGTTCTTGTGCAGACCAATACATCTTTAAGTTCGTATTCCTTACTGTTTGTCATATTCGTTCTCCTTTTGCCAGGCATAAATAAACCCCGATTGTTAGTCGGGGTTTGAGGATTTAGTGTTGTTACAATGCTTAGATATCGCAACAATCCGTACTATCGGTCGGATCAGGTTCATCTTCACATAATTCAGTTGAACAAGTGCATATCTTCGGCAGCGTTTTACAGATCAGTTGTTGCCTTTGCATAACAAAACGGATTGCATCACTGAACATCGAATACGTTTCATTTCTTTGTGTTGCGCCTATTAATTCTTTTTCTGTCAACATCGGCATTCTAAGTTCGATATCCTTATCATCTATCAACTTGCAGAAATCTCTAATCAATTTTTCGACAACAGCATCTTTCTTGAAATCAACACCAACACTATCACCAAATAACGAGATGTTATAGTCGAAATTAGGTGCTAAAGAAACAAATGCTCCAGAGTTAATATCTCTTAAGATTCCAAAGTTTTTGCTATGTCTATCTTGATTACAACAAACAGCATCAACATAAAGGAGCTTCACATAATCCAGCGCTGCTTTTTCTCCAAACAGTGTCTTTATCTTGTCATAAACCGAATTGTAATCCGCATATCCATTTTCACCGATAATGCCTTTCATATCTTCAAAGTTATAATCGATAGCAAAGTTGGCAGACTTTACACCGGCTTTTGTAGGCAAATATACAACCGACTTAACTCCAACAGCGTTGGATACATCTGATACAAAGAGTTCGTTAAACTGCTCAATCGGATTTTCTCTCTTATATAGAAACCATTCTCCGTTTTCAATTGTCCAACCTTTTTCAAGACAGCCTGAAACAGTAAACTGCGGAGAATTTATATCTTCCGGGTTGTGATCCAAATCAGAAGAATCGCCATATAACGCTAATAAGAATAATTGATCTGTTTTATATCGAACATCTTCATAAGTAAGATTTTCGTTATCTGAAGTTTTTATCCAGTAGTTATCTGTTATGGTAGCTCCATAGAAATGCAGCGAGATTTCCGCATCTGTTTTAGCTGTTAGATTTGATATTCTTTTTAGTGTTCTTGAATGACCTCTTGTAGAATCAAAGGCTCGGTCTTCTAGCCAGTCTTTTATATCGTCAGTCTGATACATAAGAAAATACGGGCATCTTTCCTTGTCTGTAACAGAAATCTTGTCATTCTCTATATCAGCTACAACACGATCCCCAGACATAACTTGTCCTTTAGATATTAAGACCATTGTTATATCTCCTTTCTTATTTACTGCTAATTATATAATTGACAAAATAGCCGGGACTTGATTGCCGGGCTTTAACGATTAGATATCACAGTTTTCGGTACTGTCCGTTGGATCAGGTTCATCGGTTGTTGAATTATCTATTTCTGTTTTATCGTTAAATTGTCTCTCCGTATAGGTTGGTGTAATCAAGGTGTTCTCAATTCCAATAAAATACCTATAGTTTTGATTAAAAACTTCCTGACAAGCATTAAGAGTTTCCAGTAATTGTTGCTTATTGCCTTTGCGCCATTCATTTAGTCCGGATTCATAAGGTTTTCTATAAATATCATAGACAACAAAAGGCATAATCCCATTACGAATACATTCTCTAAACATTATTGCTCTTCCGGTTCTGCCGTTACCGTCTTGGAAAGGGTGTATTTTTTCAAACTCACTATGAAAAGCTGCTATATTTTCAAGAGAAACTGAGTCAATGCAATTATAGCTTGCCAATAATTTATCAATAGCAGCTGGAACATCTTTTACATTTGTTGTAGAAATCGGATTGATACTTCCTATTTGATTTTGAAATTTCTTATAGTTTCCGGCATCTTCATCAATTCCGTTTCTCAATCTCAAATGTAATTCTTTAATCAGTGTATTTGTCAACGGTTCAGATATTGTATCAAGAAGATAATCGAACATTTTATAATGATTGGCAGTTTCGAGAACTTCATTCACTTTAGCTTTTCCCGAAATTTCCCCTCTGTCAAAAATGCTTTCCGTTTGTTCTGGCGTTAGAGTAGAACCTTCTATATGATTAGAATTATAAGAAAACTGAATCTGAATATAATGATAAAAACCATTTTTGATATTCCTATCTTTTTCCAATTTCAGTTTTTGATATATATTAGGATCATACTCGTAATTTATTATCATAGACGAACCTTACCTTGTTAGTTTTACTCAATTATATATCATTATTTGAACTCAATAACACCCACCGGATAGCCCGATGGGTGCGAACAGCTCAAAACTGATATATTTAGCTCCGCTGAACAATCAGATATCTATATCGTCGTAAGCTCTAGGAACACTTGCTGAATAGTAATCACAATCATCACAATACCAGCCAGCCGGGATATTCTCGTCCCATGCTGGTTCGTCTATGATAGTTGTGGTAGTTTCGGTATAGCCTATATAATCGTCGCCAACTACATCACAAATATAACTATAGGCTATTTCGGTGTATCCAAGCGACCATGCTAAATCATCAGCTTCGGTAAATATTTCATCTAAAGCGTTATAGAAACCAGATTCATCTACCGGATTCCAATCGCTATCGTATTCTATGGTTCCGGTTGTAGTTGGAGCAGCTGGAACACTATAACCATTATTTGCACACCAATTGATAAAAGAATCAGTCCAACCAATTGTATATCTATACGTTCTTACTATTCCGTCATAAGATGATGTCGTTTCATCGTGTGTTTCTGCATCGTGATGAACAGTCCTGGCACTGCGATAACTTACATCGCCGCTGCATTCAGGACAACTACAAGAAGTGGTATAGGGATTCGGTGTCGGCTTTGGTGCTTCTGTCGGATCCGGTTCGGGATCCGAGCTGGTATTGTCGGTCGGCTTTGGTGTTGGGGTATTGTTATTAACATTTGTGCCGTCATTACCGGTGTTGCTCTGTCCGGTTGGATTAGAAGACTGAGCGTTTGAATTGTTGTTGCCAGTAGGTTTTGTTGTCGGACTGCTTGTATCAGGAACCGTCGTTCCACCGGGAATTTGTGTTACTCTCGGCGTATTTGACGGATTGTTTGTGCTGCTTTCTGAAGGTTTAGGTGTTGGAGTAGCTTTACCAGCTGTTGTGTTTTCACCTGACTGAGCAGAACCCTCAACATTTTTATATGCTGAAGGAGTAGGAGTTACGGTTATAATATTTCCCTCTTTATCTGTAGTGGTAATAACTTCCGTTACTTCTGTAGGATTAAGCGGATCTAAAGAGAACTGAGAACCGTTACCTTCTTCAAACTCGCAGCCTGAAAGTGAAGCAAAGCTGATCGTTGCTACCGTTGCTACAGCTAATCCCTTTCCAAGACGATGCATCTTTCTATAAGGTCTTTTGTGTTTAATCGTCATTTTCATAGCATCATACCTCTTTAATGTTTCCAAGAATTCTCTTGTTGCAACTTCCCCATTTTCATTCTCAATTATAAAATAACCGTCTGTTTGCTTTACTAAGTAAAAATGAGACATAACACTTCCTCTATTGTGTAATGCTCCCTCCAAATTGCTTTTTCTTACTTCTTAATCTCCGGATACCAACCATTAATTGTTAAGTGGTATTCTGATTCTTCATCTTTATCTACTTCTTTCAGCTCAACTACATTAACAACATAATTGTTATCCTTGTTAGTAGCTTTAGCCAATCCTTGTGCTGATTCAAATGCTTTTCGAGCTTTCTTTTTATCCGTAAAGTGATACGAACGCAAGTTCTCACAATTTGCAGATGCAGCGTATTCCTTTACTTCTTTCCGCGACATTTCCTTATCTGTCGTCAGATCAAATTCGTTGACTTCAACTAAATATTCCATAATTACCTCTTATTGCTATATATCTAAGTCTTCATCTGCTTCTTTTTCTTCTTCCAACAGCTGATATATATCTATCTGTCCGGGCTTGCTGCTTTCTGGATATCTAAATTCTTTCCAAGCCTTATATGCGCCTGAAACAGTACATTCGATTGCGTAATCTAATTGCTCTGATTCGTTCTTAAGAAAGTAAACGTGTTCACCCACATACTCATTTACCGCTTGCAGAACAGCTTCATCGTTATTCTTTTGGATCACATCGAGAGCTATCTTGTGATATTCACTGTCAAGAATCTCTCCGATATCAGTCTTATAACCCATTATGTACTTTGTATCGCTATGCCATGTGCCGTTTGGATTCTTTGTTTTCTTTATTGTTATTGAACGGCCAACTGAATAATGGATCCTTATGTCTTTATAGGTTAATGCAGAAACATCAACATCTGAGTATTCAAGCATATCGTGTTTCACGGTTTAACTCCAATACAGGTCGTTTATTCTTCCTTGTTGTCATCATCATCAAGACCAGCTTCTTCAATAGCAAGAAGATACCTTAACATTATGATCCGGCGACGGCGAAGCGACTTTTCTTTATTAAACTCAATTATATCCAGCTTAGGAAGCTTGCTAATTCTCGGTTCGTTAGGTACGATCTCCAGTTTGTCCGGTACGATCATAAGCTTATAACCGAATTCACTCAAATAAGAGAGCAACGTTCTTAAACTGACCATACTTTCTCCACGTTCCATTCTGTATATTACAGACGGTGTGGTTTCCATCTTCTCAGCTATTTCTTTAGCGGAAATGTTTTCCTTACGCTTTGCAGCTGCTTCTTTAATAAGGTTCTGGTAATTTACCAAATACTTTTTCTGTTTTGTTCTTTTCATATTCGCAACTCCTTTTCGTTATCTACAAAAATACTATTCTTCCACTTAAATTATAGCATTTTTGCACACTTTTTCAAGAGTTGTGAACAATTTTGCACACAAGCATTCAGACATAAATAAACCCCGACTGGTTGCCGGGGTTCTAGCTTTGGGTTTATGTGTCTGACTTGTCTATATTCGGTGTTGGATCCGGATTGTCATCACCGTCAACTACCGTTCCAAGTAAGGATGGGTTATTCCCGATTTCATCATAGGCTAATAAACCGTTACCACCTTTATTTTCGCTGTCTTTAGTATTATCTGTTGTTTCAGGTGTTTCATCAATTTCGCTTTGCAATTTTGCTAAAATATCTTCAAGATTATTTTCACTAAGAACTTCCGGGTATTTCTTTTCAAAAGATACAAGGCGTTCTTTATTGGATTCTTCCTGTGTTATAACCTTACTATAAAGTGTTTCAAGATTCTCTGTGGCAAGCACCTCTTTTAAAAACTCTGATACCTTATCCGGAAGGGCACAATTATATAATTTTTCATAAGCACTTACTATAGTTTCTTCTGAAAGAGGGTAGCCGTTGATTTTGTGTTCCATAATTAATCCGACAATATCAGATAAATCCTTTTTGTATGGCCTAAAAGAACGCAATTTCATAGCTATTAGATATTCCGCATCTATAGTTCTTACTGACAATGCTCCATTACCAAAACTTCTATAATACTTCGATACCTCTATTAATTGGGGAGAATAGGATTCAGTTGACATAAAATCAGAATTAAGCCAATCATTAGGTAGATTGTATTTATCGGCAATTTTATAGATTACATCTTTAATTCTTGCGTTTGCTCGGATTATTGCATCAATATCAGCGGTCATTTCTCGAAATGAATAATTTGTCATAATAGCACCGCCGCCGACAATTATTATCTCGGTTTCAAAGTTTCTGCCATATGATTTTTTTATTTCTTTAGCCAGTTCATTAAGATAAAAATTCAGATCACTTTTGTTCATGAAAAACTTAGCAGACATTTTCTACCTCATTCTCGACAATATTGTGTCGCTTAAATTCTGGAATAGAATTCTCCCAAGCATCCTTTTTAACTTTATCGTTCTTACTAAGCAACGCTAATAACTCTATGTCTTGTGGATATACAATATTAGCAAGTTTCATTGTTCTCATATTATCAAACTTGTTATAAAGCGGAACATCATATTTGTTTGATAGATAGTCAACCATAGCAAGCAAATATAACGCTTCGGCATACTCCTTTCGTTCGAAGTAATTCGAAATGTCATCTGATAGGAGAACTTGCTTAATAAACTCCCGATAGCCGAGAGATTTTGCCCTTTGACAGATTGCACTCTTAAAAAGTTCAAAAGTCATACTGGTTTCCTCTTCATTCAACATTTTTTTCAGGTTTGCTGCTTTAACATTTCCCATAAGAGCCAGCTTATCAATAATGTTCTTTAACCTTTTTCTTCCAAAGGCTTTTTCAATTACCTTCTGGCTCTGTTTAAGTCTTTTGATGTTTGAGTCGTTCGATTTTCGTTTTGCGATTTTTTCTTCAAGCGGTACTACATCAGAGGCTTTAATATATGTTGATTTAACTTGTTTTCCTTCTCGCCATTGCAGATAATGTCGCACTTTGCCATTAATATATTTACGGCTAATACTTCCCTTGGGAAGCCGTTGGTTTTCAATTTCGTGCATGCGACTAATGCGAACACATCTTTCGTATTCATCCAGCAATTGTTCTTCCAACATTGTTAATTCTAACTTTTCCATAGGCAGACTCCTTCTTAAAAGAAGTGTAACCTACATTTTGCGGTTTTTCAACTATATGTAGTTACGCAATTGTTTTTCATTTCTAAGAGTCTTTTTTTGAACTCAATAACACCCACCGGATAACCCGATGGGTGCTTTCAGCTCAAAAATAATAGATTAAGCTTCTCTGTATCTCTTTCTGCGAGACATTACAAACCAAGCTCCAGCAAGTGCTGATGCAACAATGGCAATCATAGCACCAGCTGTTGTGTAAGCCGGTCTAACACCACCGGTCATCGGTCGGAAGTGTACCGTGATCGTCTGCTCAGTGTCAGTTATATCTTCGTGTCTTGCAATCAGGAGATCTTCTGTCTGTGTTCCAGCTTTCACCTCAACATCTGTTGCCACATCAAAAACCTTCTCAAAGATTACAACCTTGTCGCCTTCTGCAAGTCCTTCTGTAGAGAATGTTATATCAACTTTTACTTCTCCGTCAGTTGTAGCAGGCGTAAAGGTAACAATGCTCTTGATAGGCATTCCATTTACCATAATCTGAATCGGATTTGTTTCACCGTTACGAACAATATATGCTGTAGCTTCTGCTCTGTATTCAGTGCCTACTTCAAGGCCGGTAAATTCAATCGTATCAGAAATGGTAATATTCTGAACTTCTGTTGTTTCAAGCCAGATTTCCTTCGCATTGTTGATCTTAGCTGATGTTGCAGCTGTTGGTCTTCTTACAGTTTGATCCTTGTCAGTCAGATCTGCATGCGTAGCGATCTTTAATCCACTTGTCTTTTCGTAGAGGTCTTCAAATACAACGATTGTTGTTTTCGTAAACGGTACAGGTACATCTTTGAATGTGATGATTTCTGTTCCGTTCTCTGTTGTTGCCGTGAAATCTACTCTCTCTGTATAGGTCTTTCCGTCAGAATCCGTATAAGGCTTTCCGGTTTCTTCATCGTAAAGAGTTCCTACAAAATAGTATTCTTCACCGGGAGTAAGGTTGGTATATTCAACATTATCGTTGATCGTTACCTTCTCAGTATAAGTGAGCGTGTGAGTTCCATTATCTGCATCTGTTGCAGTTGTTTTAACTTCCACTCTCTTAACTGTCTGATCTTTGTCAGTCAGATCTGCATGTGTTGCGATCTTAAGGTTGGTTGAAGCTTCATACAAATCTTCAAAAGCAACGATTGTTGTTTTGGTGAGCGGTACAGGCACATCTTTGAATGTGATGATTTCTGTTCCGTTCTCTGTTGTTGCCGTGAAATCTACTCTCTCTGTATAGGTCTTTCCGTCAGAATCCGTATAAGGCTTTCCGGTTTCTTCATCGTAAAGAGTTCCTACGAAATAGTATTTTTCACCGGGATTAAGGTTGGTAAATTCAACACTGTCATTAATCGTTACTTTCTCAGAATATGTGAGCGTATGCGTTCCATTGTCTGCATCTGTTGCAGTTGTCTTAAGATCGATTTCTCTTCTTTCGACAGTCTGATTATTATCCGTATAGTCTTCGTGAGCTGCGATCAGTATGCCAGTCTTATTCTCATACAGGTCTTCAAATACAACGATTGTTGTTTTGGTGAGCGGAACATATACATCAGTAAAAGTAACGATCACCTTGCCGGAAGCTGTACCATCAGCTGCGATTGTGGAGTTTGCAGCTGTAGGAGTATAAGTGATGCTCTTTGTGTAAGTGTTGCCGTCAGGATCTGTATAGAGCGCCTTTTTGTCAGCGTCCTGTAATGAACCAGTGAAGGTATAGGTTTCACCGGGAACAAGATTAGAATAACTTATCTCGTCATTGATCGTAACTCTTTCCTTGTAAGAAAGATAATGGGTTCCGTTATCTGAATCAGATGCGGTTGTCTGAATCTTCGGAGTAATAGGAGTATCCGACAGGTTCATTGTTGTTGTGTTGTTGGCAGTAACAGTAAAGTTGTGTGCTGTATTATCAACCAAGAACCAGTTTCCAGCTTTCAGCTCTTTTGCGTAATAATCGCCTGCGGCAAGCTCAAAGCTTGTGTCTCCAGAAGACCATGCCTTTGTCGGTGTTATGCCGGCAGCATATACAACACTAGAAATCGCACCATTTCCGTTGAATGTAACGGTTGCGATCAGGCTGTCATTTGACTTAACGTAAATACCATACTGCGTTCCGTTCAGGTTGTGCAAACCGGTAATTGTAGAACCTGATGCTACCTTTGTAGGAGCATAGAATCCAATCTGAGCCTTTTCACTCATGATTATGTCTGAAGCAGATACAGCGTTGTAAATGGTTGTGTTGCCAATATTATCACGAGCAACGGTTCCGTTGTTATCATAGACATAGAACACGATAGGCTCATTTGCAACAGTATATCCAGTTGGCGCTGACGTTTCTGAAACTTTATATGTTCCAAGCGGTAATTGTCCTAGACTTCTGAATCCATTGAAATAGCCTGTCGAATCAGCTGCAGCAAGGGTATTGATACTAACAATAATAGAACCATTTCTTGTTCCGGTAACCTGTGAGCTTGTAAGATTTACAGATACCTTAGGGGTAGCACTGTTAAGAGTTGTTACGTCAGCAGCAGTTCTTATGTCTGTTCTGTCGTAGTAATCAATTCTGAACACAGCACCAGATAAAGCCTTATTTGTTACCATATTCCAGCCGTCAGAATCCTCTTTAACCACAGTCCAGGTAATAGGATCCGCCATGGGAATATCTTGTACGTTTACAGTTACAAGCTTGTTTACGGCAGTAGTAAAATCAACAGTGTGCTTTGCGGTATCAAGCTTATATCCCTTGCCGGCGGTAATTTCCTTTATGTAAAGGTCTTTTCCGTCAGCGGATTTAAGCGTATAGGCAGTAGTGTTACCGCTTGCGTCAAGAGTAAATGTATGAACAAGTTCATCATTACTTGTCTTATATAAGCCGTATGTTGTGCCTGTCATATCGTAACAGGAGTTTCCATTTACGATTGCCGTATTAGTAGATGTTTTCTTTACGGTAACGTTAGTCGGAGAATATGTGGCTCCGCCGCGAGCAATCGACTGATAGTTAGCCGGATCATCATTTCTTGCTTCCCAAGAACATTCATAAACTTCCGCCCACCAGTTCTCATAATCGGAATCGTTTCGGAGTTCCTTCAGATAAGCAATATACTCATAGAAGGCTGTACCAAACGCACCGTCAGGAATGGTAACTATGCTACTGTCTTCATTGTAATAAGCGTAAGAAGCAGCTAAGTGTGCTATTGCATATAAAGCTCGATTCGGATCCGTTGCATAGTTGGTGTTACCAGCATCCACATTAACAGCCGAGAAGCTATCAGGAATAGTAATTTTAAGAGCAGAGGAACCTTTAGCTCTCCACCAGTCTATTTCCAACTGATAAAGGCTTCCGCCCGGAGCACAAGCAAGAGCTGCCTGAAACAGTCCGTTATTGCTTGCGTCCCAGTTTGCTCTATCGTTAGCGTATGTTGAACTTCCGCCAGGAGTTTCCTTTTGTGGCTGAATACAGAAAACGGAATTTGAGTAAACTCCACTTGTTGCATCAGACCAAGAACCGTCGTTCATAGCGTGAGTGTTGCCGTAACCTGTATTATCGAAGTTAAAATAATCAAAATACTGGATCTGACAATCTGCATCTGCACCACCCCAGACCGAGATATTATCATCACCAACGCTGTTTATGATGAAGTTTCCGTCTCCGTCAATAACAGCAACCTTGTGATAAACAACGCCTGTTTCAGAAAGGTCAACATATTCTGTTGCAAGCTCGAACGCTCTGTTGTCAATGATAACGCCCAGAGCCTTTGAAGCGGCTTCTGAGGTAGAATCCGCTTCAACATAATAGTCAACACAGTCTCCGTAGTTAGATGCCGTCATAAGAGTACCGTTGCCGTTAATAGCACCTACGGTAATTACTCCATTAAGTCCTGCGGGGAGATAATATGCTGCATCTGTTGAATTATTACCAGCTGATGCAACTACTGTTGCATTAGTGTTCTCGACAAGAGAAATAAAAGCGTCGTATTTGCCAGAATTTCTAACCGAGATAGCCATGAGGATATAGTCAACACCGAGATCTTCTGCAAGCTGAATAGCTGCATATACATCAGAAATGTTACCCTGTCCGTTATCACCGATTGCCTTGATGCTGATAATGTAAGCATTATCGGTTTCATCTAAGACAAAAGATGCCATAGCTGAGCCGTGTCCGTTATAGTCAGACGGATCATCACCAATTACTGAATACTGTTCATTAGCGATATTAGAGCCAGTATCAATTACAGCAACTTTTACTGATGCATTGGGATTGATGCTGCCATAAGAGATAATTCCGTCAGAGTTACCACAAAGGCTAACAGTGCCGTCAATAGCATATTCGTAGCCAGCATCATAGAAAGTCTTTACAGCTGTTGAAAAGCTATCCTGAGTGTCAAATACGAGAATGTAAGTGCCGTTGTAATAAACACCAGTCATTACTTCAACATCTGACAGGTCAGCAGTTGTTTCAACAATAACTCTTTCTGTTCCTTCAGGAAGTTCAGAAACGAGCTTGTAATACTCTTCTGAAGACTGAGCTGCAATTATCTTGTTTTCAACTTCTTCTACAACTTCCGATTCTTCTACAACAACATCTGTGGATTCCAGCTGTGTTTCAGTCGGTTCAGAAGCAATAGTTGTTTCTTCTGTTGCGGTTGCTTCGGTAGTTGTTGCTTCTTCGGTTTCAACTACTTCAATTACCGTTGTTTCTTTTGTTTCTGCAAACTCTGAATAATCGGGTGCTTCAAAAACTTCTTCTAAAGCGGTCTCAGGTTCGGATTCAACGTCTTCCGGCTCTGTTACTTCTGCACCAGCGGATTCCGTTGAGTTATCCGCATCAGCCTGAACTTCTTCAATAGAAGCTTCTGATTCATCAGTTACTTCGTCAGCAAAAACAGAAAGATTTGCCTGTAAAGGACTTAAAGTCATTAAAAATGCCACGATACCGGCAACAATTTTGTTTCTTGCTTTCATCTTAATTCCTTTCATTGCTATATTTTTCGAGAATTGCCGATTTTCTCCCTCGTCTTCCCAGCGGCATTCTTAAGGAAAGGCACCTACTTTTTGCTTGTTCTTTTATCAAAACCACTCCCTTCGTAGTGTTTTATATGGCCAATAAAAAAGCAGCTCTGAAAAGCTGCTTTAGTTTGAAAGTTGTATAAGGACTATCAGTAAGTCATTTCCACTTTTATTCCCTGCCCTTTTGGTAACTTCTCCAATATTCTTTCCTGTTCTGTCAGGAATTGGTGGTTTACGATCTTTTTTAACCATTTTTTGTCTTCAAAACGGTATCCGTTTGCTTTCAGGATATCCCTGTATTCATAGGTCTTTCCGGTTATGCAGACATATGCGGTAAATCCAAATACCATTCTGTTGACAGAACGGGTTGTAATATCCACATCAGACTTTAGTGCTGTCAGATCCGCAGAAATCTTTTTTACTTCTACGTAAGGGACCCGCTTTTCCCAACTTTGTAACAAATCGTTATATGTAAATCCAGAATTCTTCAATATGTCCCGGATATCATAACAGTTCCTAACTTCGATTATCTTCTCACTGTCGGTTTTTGATTCGTCTCGCCAGTAAGATGCAAGAGCGTTCCTTATCGGTTTTTTAGTCTGATAATCATTTGAGTTTTTCAGTTCGTCATAGCTCAGTTTGTCGGCATCTAATGCTTTGAAGAGCATATCCTGATATATTTCCCGGAACTGCTGCGTGTTATCGGTTTCACCATGACGGCAAAAATCAACGTGATGTGCCAGTCCTATAATAAGCGAATTGATTATCTCGCTTTCCTGTCGGTAGAGATTATAAATCGTTATCCTTCTGCCTTTAGGTGAACCGTCTGTCTGGATCAGATCGCTGCAATATCTTTCATTGCTCTTCCTCACGTCTCTGCATAATTCAACATAAACCGAGGAATAACTTTTCTTCTCTTCCTCACTCAAATCACTATAAGCCGTTTTCAACAGCTCGTCTTTATAAAGCTTCATCTGGTACTGAAGATCCATTCACTTAAGTCCTTTCATCTAAAATCAAAGTTCCACATCGTCATCTGCTTCTTTTTCTTCAAAAAGAGCATTATGTAAACGCTCTATCTTTGAAAGTGCGCTTATTGTCTGATTGATATGAGTAGAATGAATGTCGTCCAAGTGTCCGATCCGCGCCTTAACAATTGCCATTTCATCTTCTGCCAAGTCTTCTACAACTGATTCAGGAAGAAACGGTTTAAGATATTTTCTGTTTTCGTCATAGATACGACCATCGTGCCGTTTAGCTTCACAGACAACGGCTAAGGTCTCTTTAACTGTATTCATACCGAAATCTGCAATTATGCTTTTTGCAAAGTCATCGGGTGTAGCTCCGTTATTGGAGCGAACATTAGCGTCAAAACTGGTTACAATCCTTTCCCAGTTGTCTGCTATTCTTTTCCATTCTTTAGTATCTGTTTTCATCAACCACCTCAGATATCAACATCTTCTTCATTTTCAAAGGCTTCTTTAATTGCGGCATCCACATTATCAACTGCCGGAACCAAAGCTGCCAACGCAGCCTTTTCTAAATCCATAGCAAGAATATGAGGATTCACCTTACCTTTAGCCACATCTTTACAGTGTTTCTGCCATTCTTCAATAAACTCAGTTGCTTCTTTATTCCTCAAAGGCTGATTGTGAGCTTCATATTTCTGTCTTACGGTCGAAAGATCAGGCGACAGCTCTATTGTTACAAAAGATCTGTCCGGCACAGTCTTGCGACGCATTACAAAGATCAGAGAAGTTCCGGCAGCTATCTTATGCGAATATGAAGCTACGCAGTTATGCTGCTGTTTTGCTTCATCAAGAAGATCCTCATAATCTCTTATACCTCTGATAATGTATCTTTCGTTTTCGTAATTATATTGTTGCAATTTCTTACAACCGTTTGCCATTCGTTCAGCTTCTATCTCGTTGCGTCTTTCCCGAACAAGTCTTGCTGCTACATCGTGTTCTCTTTTAAGACTATCGCCGTCAATTCTCGGTTCCATATCCAACAAACGACACGATTCAAGATAATCCTTTAGGAGCTGAAGGGCTTCTTCTGTTCCAATTGCTTCATACTGATCCAGTCGGTTCAGATAATTAACCAATGACGAGAAAGTGAAAACATTCTTGTTATGGTATTGCTGCTGAAGGATATTCTGAATATTTGCAAGTTCACGTTCTCTGTAGTGATTATCATAGACAACTTGTATTTCATCAGGAGAGGACTTAGAAAACTTTTCAAGCTTTCTAATAGAGTTCCAAACTTCGAGTTTATGTTCATTTTTAAGGATTTTGCAAACTTCTTTAGTTGTCTTAAAGATATTTTGCAGTTTGCCAGGATTCCTTTCAAATTTAATTAGACGGTTAAAAGCAGTAACAGTCTCATTATCAATACGATTAGGATAATAAGTAAGCTGATCCACAAACTTATAACCAGCCTTATCAAGCAGTTCGATCTGAGGACACATCATAAGAAGATCCTGAGAAAAGCGCTTGCCGGAGTTTTCATCACGGGAATACTTAAATGTATAAGGCATTGCATCGTGAAAGATATGACTTCTTACATGATAAGTTTGAAGAAACACTATCTTATCTGTCGGAAGACTGGTCAACAATCTCCACTTTCCTTCCCAAGAAAACTCCATATCCCATTTGGAAGGGTGATATTCATTTTCTCCGATCCTTCCACCCAGATATTTAATATTACAGGGCCTGCACCAAGCATTGCCTTCTTTGTCAAAAAAGACCATCACTTGTTTTTCGTCGTGTTCCCACCCACTCCTGATGTGAATATGAGCAGAAAAATGGTCTTCCTTCAGCTGCGAGGAATACTCCGCTGTCCTTGCTCCACGATAATCCACTGTATATCCGTTTGTTTGTCTGCGGTAATTTTCCCCTATTTCCAAATAGATAGTATCTGTTGCCATAAAGCGACACAAATCATCTATGCCTTCAATGCTATCAAGCTGATCCAATAACGATTGTGAAAGAACAGGCTTAACGGGTTTGACAACCTTCTGTTTCGGTATAGGTGGTGTCGGAGTTATAACCGGCTGAACAGGAGTTGCTTTTGGCTCGTTATTAATGTCTTCGACGATCTGATCCAGATCGAATATTGATAATTGTGCCATTGTCTGTTCTCCCTAAAAGTCAATACCAGTTTCTTCTTCTACTTCTATCTCGTCTGGCAGCTGCGGTTCGTTAAAGGTCTGCTCGAAATATCCTTCAAGCTCAGGTGTTTCTTCTTTAATTTCCTCTATATCTACTATTTTTGACCTTGCTGTATTCTGCATCATTGCGGCAGCTTCCATAGCATCTTCTTTTGAGGTAGCACCCATAATAGCCTTCAGGCCGTTTTCAAAAGTACATATAAACTTCTTTACGCCATTGTTCGCCATAGCTTTTACTCCTTTTATATGTCTATTTCCTCTTCTTGCAGCACTTCATCAAAGTTTCCGACTTGTGCAGCGCAATAATGACGGATCTCCTGATCCGTTTCTTTATTAGATAAGCAGTTCACGCACCATTCATAGCCTTCGATTAGATTCTCAGGATCTTCTAATCTGTCAGGATCGCAAAACGCTGCAATCGCTCCCCGGTCTTCAGTTATCATCTGCATAAGCATTTCAATCACAGCATCGGGTTCGATATCCGAATGACGCATTTCTTTATAAAGCTCACGAAGAGCCGTTATTTTGTCATTAGCAACGGCTGGTGTTTTTCGGTATCGGTTCATTACCTCAGCTTCATAATGAAGACAGAAGCGGCGCCAATTAAATGAATTCATGTCATATGTGTATGTCATAAGTCCACCCCGTCATCTTTATCCTTGCCAAGAGCTATATCAATATTGTTTAGTATCGCTTCGGCGATCTTTTCCGCAGGTTGAAATCTTAATACCCTTTCACCTTGCCATGTTTTGTGAGTATCGTTAATACCATTCAGGAGCTTGATCCCTACGCCCGGCGGACACCAATCCTTTAAGTTAAGGGTATAGTCGTCAAGTAAAACATCAGTTACTTTTATGCCGTCAGGAACAGCTAAAGATTTATCTGTACCACAATGACAGAAACATCGGTGGTTTCTGTCTATTTCAGGAAGATATTTATCGAGCCATTCATTCTTCTCTTGCAGAGCATACGAGCTGTCCGATAGATATGCAGATAAAATAAAGACTTCTATATCCGGTTTAGAGTTGATTATCGTCTTTATCGCATTTACGACTTCCTGATACGGTTCTAAGTTCTTGAAATAGCCTTCCTCATAAAGTTCTTCCAGTTTCTTAGTCGGGTGCCATACTGCGAGCGTACCGTCCATATCAACAAATAAGCGAGTCCTTGTTGACTCGCTTGCTTGCTCTTCCAATGGTTCTGTTTCATCAAAATCAGAATATCCGTATTCCTTTTGCTGTTTCATGTCTGATGCTATTATGTCGTGCCAGATTTCAGTATCTGTTCTTCTGTTCCCCATTGTCATTCTCCTTTCTTAGTCCTCTTCTATTGGTTCGCAAATGACTATAAATTCCGTGTTCATCGGATATACCGTTCCGGTTACCGGATCCTCACCCCAACCGCACGCTGTAATGCAAAGCGTCTCCCTGTCATAAGTGGTCGGATCCAAGTACGGCATTAGTTCAGCATCTTTTACATAGACCGTATCAACGATTTTATAAATATGTGTCGTACCGTCAGTTGTAGTTACTATTACTTCCTCGCCTATATGTTCAACAAGATATTGAATAGAACCAAGTTTCGTGTCTATATCTCCTATCTGTCTATGCCCGAAGATATTACACAGTCCATCTTCACCTATATTTACTGTTCCCGGATATCTGCCCACACCATAACGCAGAGCGTTTGTTGAACAAGTATCCCAGATAGGCTCTTTTACATCTATACACGGTATTTCAAGGATTCCTAAAAGAGTAAGACTTTCGTGTTCGTCTGACAGGTCGCTCATATCCTTTAAGAGCTTATCTAGTCCGACATTTATCTCACCGTCTTCACCTTCGACAGCAAGAGCGTCGGATTTCGGAACGTTGAAAGTTATTACTCCACTGCCGTGTATGACTGCTTCTTCCGCAGCTTCAACAGCTGCATTACTATAACTTTGACGAATCCAGCTTTTTATCGGTTCGATCAGAGCAAGAACAAGTCCTGTTATTATTGCGAAGCCAAGTATTACTCCGCCTAGTATCTTTATTCCTTTTTTCATTTATGAATACTTACTCATAATTTTTCGGGGTTTGCACTCTTCGTTCCCACACTTATTTTTTCGCGAAGAGATTCCGAAATAGATATATTGTTAATAAGAGATTTTCGAATAACATCTTCAAGCCAGACATCATCAATGCAATCGCAATAAATAACCCACGCAAGCGAATCATCAATATTTATATGCCGGGCTATTTGTTTAACAAAGGCTTTTCTTTCCCAACCCAAAAAGTCATCATCGTCAAAGTGTTCGTATATTCTTTTCAACAAGCTTGTTGTCGTATTGGGATTCATGCATATAAACTTAAGAACTGTTTTATTGTCTTTGTGTTCTTCCCAGACGCGAGACAGTTCGTCAGGAGCAGTAACAACATATGCAAGATTAAACAGTTCGTCTTCGTTTAACGGGATTATTGTTTTTTCCTTTTCTTCCTTTTGAGAATAGTGATCAGATATTATCTTTTTGAGTTCATTATCTGCTATCTCGTTGTATTTTTCGTTAGAATCCACAAAAACAGCAACTCTGTTATTTCCCACAGTTATATCTCGGATATTCCACTCGTACATTTCCGGTTGAACAAATCTAACTTTGCCCTTGTAATATGTATAGCGATGGCCGAATTTAATCCAGATTTCACAATCGTCAGGAAGCAATTGGCAGATTTGTATTACCTTTACAGGTGGATAATCCTTGCTCTCCGTTTCTGTGTTTATTATATGGGTACAACTATCGCCTATTATTTCTACTTCCCTGATATCTTTTTCTATCTTTCGTTCTTTTGTTTTGTTCTTTCCAAACATACTCTTCTCCTATATCTCAGGTTCATCATCAGCATAATAATCCGTGCATTCTTTATCCAATTTAGGAACCGGTTTGTGCATATACTCTTTACTGCTAAAGGTATCAACTATGTGATACGCATCACTTTCCGATGTCTTTTCAGAGCATGTAACGGTTCCGTCGGGATTAAGATGAAGATGATAATACTTGTCTTCTCCCGGTCGATGCCATTTCCAGTCCCTCATGTCATCTGTACCATACCATTCATCTGTATGGATCTGTTCAGTCGATTCAATCATACAATTGAGGTAGCATCTTCTTAATCTGTTATATATCTGCTTTTCAGTCATAGCTGTTCTCCTTTTTCTCCGGCATAAATAAACCCCGGCATCATGACCGGGGTATAAACATTGCACTTTTAAAACAATAGTTTTCAGGCTATATCCGTTGTGGTTGACACGTTTTCTTTAATGATGGCAAATTTGCCATCATTTTATTTCATATTTCATAATCATTATTGGTTAAGTAATCAATATGTCTCTGATATCGCTTTGGTATTTCTATTTCTTGGGGATATCCAATTTCCTTCATAAACTCGCAGAGTGTATTATATCCGTCATCATAGAAAGTCTTTATTCGATATTCTTTATTAGTAATCCCTTTATATCCTGGCGGACAGATAAATGTCCAATCAGCACCGTCAGAATCAATTATGATCCTATAATACTGTTCAATGTCTGCATCGGAACTTACCATTTTTCTTAAAAGGACACTGTGTTCTACTCCTTCGTCAAGTAATGAAACGTATGCATTCTCTCCGTCAATTGACACTAATGCCATTAACGGTTCTTCTGTCGGTCTTGGATCCTCGTTATCTAACCAATTTATCTGCATTTGATTCATTCTCCTTTCCGAAGTAATTATAACATCTTTTAAATAGCCTTTTTGAACTCAATAACACCCACCGTAATTCCCGATGGGTGCGATCAGCTCAAAATAATTATTCTTCAACAGTCGGCGGTGGCGGAACCGGTGTTGGTGTCGGCGGAACCGGTGTTGGTGTCGGTTCAGGTGTAGGTGTTGGTTCAGGTTCAGACGGTTCAACCCACGACGGATAATAGAGATCCAGTAAGAATCTCGCATAATCATCAACCATATCTTCATATAATTGAATCGAAAGCTCAGGGTTGGTTATATATACTGTCTCGGTTTTTGCATTTGCCACGAACTTAAGAGCTACATCATAACTGACCAAAGCGCCGCCTTGATCTGAATTGTAATTTGAAATAATGATCTTATAAGTAATCTCACCGTGTGTTTCATCTGTACGGCTAAAGGTGCTTTCCACAACCTGAATATCATATAAATACAGATTATAAAACTCTTCAATCCAGATGCTGCTTTCCACATATTCATAGTAGTCTTCCGCCTGATTAATATAATCAGACCTCAATTCTTCTTCGGAGAGCGTAGCCATGTTAGTAATGTTTCTTGCTCTGAAAGCTTCAAAGAATTCGGAACCGGAAGCACTCGCCAGTTCTTTGAACTCGGAATCCGTTAATACCGGATCCGGTTCGGGAGGTTCCTGTCTTTTACAACCTGTAGAACAGGTTGCCAGTATTGTTGCTGTCATAAGAACAGCTGCGATTTTGTTGATTAGCTTCATTCTTTATTTCTCCTTTAATTTGCATATTAAAACCCCGGTTGTTAGCCGGGGTTTGAACATCAGATAAATTGTAAACAGTTTATATGCCAGGTATTGCTTCCGCTGCATCTTTTACGGTTTCAGCAGCATCTTTGGCAGCTTCGGAAACTTCTCTTGCCACTTCTGTACCCGTTGAATAAACCTTACCAAGCGGACAATCACTACCGGCAACGTAATCAGCATTTGCTATTTTCAGATAGTCAGGTTCATCTTTCAGAGATTCAGGTGTTCCAACAAACGTTAATGTTTCTGTTGTTGCTTCTGATACTATTCCGAAAGGATCCGGCTCAGTACTGTTCGGATCCGGTGCAGGAACTTCCCAAGGGAATTCGTTTTCTATAATAGTATTATATTCACCAGCAAGCTGAAAATCTGATTCAATTACATCAAGTTTACCGCTATCTCCCAGCTCGATTATTTTATCGATTCGCTCTAGCCGACCTCTGCTGCTTGCTTCTATTGCTTCGTCGTTTGGATTCTTAAAGGTCTGTAATAATGTATCTCTTTTATCTATGAAATACTGTCGGTCTTCATTCCAGTTGCGTGTGCCGATGCCTTCATCATCAAATGGAACAAAATCGGATTTAATCTCCGGTATTTCAACTTCCTTGCCGACCGCATCTGTCGTGTTGGTGTTATCAGATACTATTTCATCAGGTTTAAGTTCCAATTGTTCATTAAACTCTATATCTCCAACATCAAAACCTTTTACTTTTCCTGATTCAATAAAAGCTTGTAGCTCAGGACAGTCTAACAATTCATAAAGCAGCTCGTCAGCCTTGTCGGGATCAATACCGCTTTTTATGAGATTTTTTTTGTAATCAGGCAGCGATAACACACCGTTTTCATCAACAGACTTCGTTATCATTTCATTCTTGTCAGTTGCCTTATGCGGATTTACGTCTTCCGCTTTTACCGTTCCAAGATTTTCAACTGAATTGAGATTGTGATTGCGTACCAGCTCATTAAATTTGTGAGCATCGCTCTCCGGAACGAATAAGGTTACATTGTCAATCTTCTTGCCTTTCTTATTATTGATATGATGATACTGAATACCGTAATCTTTTGCATATTTCTGGAATATCTTAAATTGCTCGCTGTTTAACGTCAGACACTGTAAAGGTTTGCCGTCAAGAGCGAAACGCATCATCATTCTTTCACCGGGTAAAAGGTCAAGGCGCTGCTTTGCTTTCATACTTATAACTAGGAATACTTTTAGGAGTGAGCGCATAATCACCCAGCTTCCTTTTACAATCTTCTCCGAGCCGTTAAGTGCTACAGACATCATCTGCACCATTGCGCTAGCTTCATCTACCATGTTCATTCTCCTTTCGTGTTCAATCAAATTCTTCTATCTGTTTTGTCCGAAACATTTTCATATCTGAATATGAGCAAACAATTCGTTGAAGTGCATAATCCGCTGGAACCTTTTTTTCAAAGTAATCGTTTGCAACTTTTATTACTTGTTCCCAATAGCGTTCACTTTCCAGCATAGCCATAGACAAATAAACCGCTTTCTCAACCCGTTTAATTTCTTCTTCGGTCAAGCCAGTGTAATCGATCTTAAGGTTTGTCATCATAATGTTCCAGGCTTCATGCGGTGTCATAACCTCTTCTTTTGCATCACTCATATTAGTCTCCCCTTTCTTGTTACTTGGCGGAACGTCTTGCTTCCAGCTCTATTGCCTTTATTTTAGCAAAATAGTCTGTTGTGCCTTTGCCGCCTTTCATTTCCGATTCGGGATCCAGTTCTATCAAGGATTGATCTTCAGTATCAACGGTAAAACCGCTAAATTTTACTCCTTTGATCTGTTTGCTTTGTATCAGTGTCTCAAAAAGAGGGCCAACGGCCATTGCTCTCATATAATTTCTACATTCTTCTATCGTTCCGCCGTCTTCCATATAGATGCAGAACAGTTTATAGAAGTCCACAAGAGCTTCTTCGTTCAGGTGATACAGTGCAGAGTTTTTATGTTGCTCGATATTCGGATCTTCTGATTTAATAAATCCAAGATCTTCAATAATCTCTATCTCATTATTTTTGATTATTTCATTAAACGTAACCGTATCAGCAACTCTAAAAAACAAGACCTGATAATCAGGATTTGATACATGTTCCGCAGCGTGATAAGCAAGATTGTAACGTTTTACCGCTTCCTTGAATGTTGCAAGCTGTTCGTTTCTGATAACAACACATTGAAACTGTATCTCCTTAAGCAAGAAGAATAAAAGCATATTTTCGCTTCTTACCAGTTCGTCATCTGAAATCTGCTTACAAAAAATATCTATAAGCATACAGTTGACTACGGATTCAATCTCTCTGTCCGGATTAATTATCTTGTTTATACCGTTTATTTCTATGTTTATCGGTACGCTCATAGATCCACTCCTGTTTCTTCTTCAACATCAGCATCCGCATTTACTGTTTTTTTTACTTCCAACGCTGCATATGAAGCGTTCCTTATGGAATCCGCAAACCGTTTAGCATCTGCTATAAGTTCTTCGTTAAAATCCTTTTTGAACGTCGGCCCACCCACAACATATTTGAAGCCTATCCTATTAAGTTCAGTTTCCAACTTTTCTGTCATTGCCTTGCCGGCCTTATCGTTATCAAGAGCAAGAACCAAGGAAGTATTAGGCTTATACCACGCTAGAAGCTCTATAAGTCTTGTATAACCAACACCAGTTAGAGCTATTGCTTTCCCGTTCACCGTTTCAACAGAAAGGGCATCAGGAATACCTTCTGTAATAAATACAACCGGTGGAGTATCCTTTTTCAGATACCGTTCATTAAATAGCGGTGCTGGTAGATCATTGATCTTCCTGTACTTCGGATTGTAGTCATCACACTGGGTTCTGTCGTTGATCTCAGTCATAAAGTATGTTGCTCTGCCGTTTTCATCGATTATCGGATATACAAACTGGTAAAGACTAGCTTTTCTAGACTTACACTTGTGATCCGGAATCTTTTTAAGCAGCCCGTTATGACCTTCTTCGATGAATCCAAGATGATATCTGTCAACAACTTCTTTTGAATAATGCCTTTTTACAAAGTGCTGTCTTGCTTCTCTGTTATGCATCATTGTTCTGTAGGCTGCATCTATTTCTTCTGAGAAGTCATAATTACCAAGATCAACCGGCTTTGATATCTTTTTTTCCTGTCGAACCAAACCTATAGGTTTAGATGTAACTTTCTTATTCTCGTATCCGTCAACCGAAAGACCAAATATATCATAGGCTTTTTCAAAGTTCTCACGGGAATACGGTTGCAATCCATAGTCCTTTGCTATAAGAGAAATGGTATCAAATGTCGCTCCACAAGCGAAACAATGAATAAAAGGATATCCGCTTCTTCCATTTTCCTTGTAGCTCATTGACGGTTTACTGTCGTCGTGAGTACCAGCTATACAATGAAAGTTCTTTCCGATATTTATCTGCTGTGATTCAAGATAACTGGCTAAAGACCTCTTTGCCTGATCTGTAGCTTCTTCTCGGTTCATGCTCCTTCTCCTTTACTTTGAATGTTTTCAAAATAAAGATTCTTTCTATATTCAACTATTTCATCGGTTTTTGTACCTGTACCGCAAATATAATCAGCTACACGTTTCGGAAGATAATCCAATATATCCTTATGGCTTCGACATGCCTGATTATAAGTATCAATCAGATCATCAAATCTTTTCTCACAGTAAAGATCAGTAAGAAACTGAATATAGCCTTTTAAGTCGGTAATATCGCTTTTACTTACTATTTCATCTGCCAGGTCTTCATTATTATTCTGTCGAGCTATTTCTTGTGCTTTGAGCGAGAGATTAGCAGCGTGATTATTAAGAATATGATTTTTGGCTGCACGAACATCGTTTATTCCAGAATTGTTCCACTTTTCCAGTGTCTGCTGAACATATCTCAACTCAAACTGATCTTTTCTAAAGAGATTATCTTTTACTGCTTCTAAGATCAGTTCTGTATCAATATTGTTTTCGTTCCACATTTTACAAAGAGTAAACTCAACATTTACAAGTTTTCTTCCTATCAATTCCGAAATCGAATCAATCAAAGAATAGAGCTGTGCTTCTTTTTCCGCCGGAGTAAGTAAGTAAGAATCTTTATCTTTATTTATTTTTTCTATATTTATTTTATCTTTATTTGTTTGTAGTGGATTTTCCACCAGTGGTTTTTCCTGTAGTGGATTATCCAGCAGTGGATTTTCCGCTCTTGGATCCAAAAGTGGATTTTCCACTCTTGGTTGAGGTTGATCGAAAATAGTATATGACATCTTCCCGAAAAGACCTCTTTCGTCTCTTTCTCTTTTTCTTATTAGATAGCCTGCGGCTTCAAGTTCCTTTAATTGAGCCTTAATGCCGTCTGTGCCGTCTTTGCAGATGTATGAAAGACCTTTTACTGTATAATCCCAATCAGGCGGCAGAGAAATCATTGTAACTAATAATCCCTTTGCTTTATTAGAAAGATTTTTATCCCTTATTACCTCGTTTGCTATAATTGAAAAGTTTCCGCTTCTTAAATTAAAACTAAACTCTTTTGACATTTTATTTCTCCCTCATAATGTCATAAAAAAAGCACCTTTTCAGGTGCTTTAGTTCCAATAGATTTATTTATACTTTTCAAATATCCGGATCCTGTTCCTCGGAATTCGATTCGTAAGGACAGATTGTGTTATCCATACGCACGTCTTCAACGTATTGGTCAATAGTTTCTTTATCGAAACTCTTTAGCTTATTAAAAGTGTCTTTATCTAAATCCACAGATTCGTATCCGACAGATTCAAGAAAAGATATCTTTGTTTCTATTTGCTGTTCGATTTCGCCTACAAAAAGCTCTTCGTTTCCTTTTTGGATTGATTCTTGCAAGACAGCATAAGCGAGAAATCCATTATAGATACTATAAGAGATAGCTGAAGAAACAACATCAAGAACATTCTGATCTATTTTTATAATTTTCGCAGTATTTATGTTTTCTTCTATGCAGCTGACAGCTGCAAACAGATCATTGTAATAATGACCATGTTCCCAACTTGTTATATTTCCGTCTTTGTCATAATGAGGATAGTGTGCAGCAATCCATCTTGATTCATTAGTTCCTTTATCCAAAAGCGCCCAGTTATCCCATTTCTGAACTATTTGATATCCGTTTCTTATATCATGTGCCATATTTAATTCTCCTTCTGAAAGAATGCTTTGTAATGTCTTTGTATTGAAAGTGATGTATAATACAGATGTTCGCTTAGCTTTTTAGCTAAAACAAGATCGTGTTCATTCACTTTCGGGAAAGCTCGCAATTGGTTTGCGGGCTTTTCTTTTGCCATGTTATAATCCTCACAGCAAGAAACCCGGTCGGGTTTCACAATATATATAATGAAGTCCTGAGCATCAACGACACTCAGGACTTTGTTTTTATTTATAATTATGCTGCAACTGCAAACTTTTCCTTAAGAAGTTCAGTTGTCATATCATAGGAACTTGCAAAATTTTGAAGTGTTGAACTAATACCCCCCTGTTCAATATAGAGGTATTTGTCGGGTGTTTCATCAGAACGATGGATAAGCGTAAAAGACCAGTCCGGTTCATATTCACCGTCTTCATTAAATTCACACCATTCGCCAGTTCTGATTGTCAGATTATATCTTTCGGATACGAGAATAAGATTGGTTAACAATAGAAGACAATCATTTACCATTAGTTCTTCTATATATTCAACTTCTTCATATTCTTCCCTGTTTTCAAACAGTTTGATTTCTTCAACAGTAAAAATGTGTTCATTCATAGTTATTCTCCTTTAGGCTTAGTCATTTAGCACCGTTGTTCGCTACAGTAATAAATGCCAGTAAAACCGCCCTCACAATATAGTAAGGGCGGCAGTATTCATATATCAGATGTCAATATCGTCATTGATATCGTTATCAGTTTCAACAGCCGGATCCTGCTTGGGAGTAAAGTCATAAAGACTTGTCTTTACGCCTTTTTCATAGTCAAGACCGGTTGTAAGTGTTTTAGTTATTGAATCAAAGTGATAACACTGGTCAGAAAGGTAGTCTCTAGGTTCAAGAACGGTCTCATTGACATTTCTGATCATAGAGTTAAGGTCCTTTGCTTTCGCATTGCCGTCATCTTTGATAAGAATCCACTCATGAACGGAAGACGGAATAAGCCAGAAATCGCCACCAAGAGTATCACAAGCCTTCTCAGCAAAGCCCGGATATGCAAGAACTGCTGCACCCTGAAAGCCGTCAGGTGTAGTTGCAATATAGGTTGTAATACCTACATCTTCAGGATCAGGAAGATTTTCAGCATCAATAAGGTGTCTGATCATATCTCCAAGAGGGGTAAAAACAATCTCGTTCTTAGAAGCGTTTACTTCCGCATCTGCAAAGAGCTGTTCCTTTTCAAGACCGTACATTTCCATAAGAGGATTTGTAACAACAACACATGATCTGCCGTTTGCATCTGACATTGCTGCAAGATTAATGCTGACAACAACTGCCATATCCCCAATCTCTTTGTGAGGAGCATCTTTCAGCACGGGTGAATTGCCAGGAACAAGTCTCAGATATGTGCAGCTCTGTACCTGTTCATAATCAGTGATGAAGTCTTTGACGGTGTGTTCCTTCTCTTTGATAACAGAAAGGTTTTCCTTAATCGTATTAGCTGTTTGCTCCGCAATCCTGTCGAGATCTTCCGTATTCTCATAATCGGAATACATTTCTTTAAGTCTAAATGCCATTGACATCTTGGATTCGCCAACAGAAACGATAAGTCTATCAGTCATGCCGTCGGGTGAGTTGATTGTATCAAACTTAAAAGATATTCCTTTGATACCTCTGTTTTCAACTTCCTCTGCAACGAGATCCTTCAGTTCGTTCTTGAATGTTTCGTAGTTTTTCATGTTCATTCTCCTTTGAATTTTATTTGCCGTGTTCGCTACGGCTTGTTTTGTAAATTATTTAACCCGTACACACTGGCACGGATTGAATACAGTGGGATTTAGATATCGGGATCATCATCGATATCAAGTTCTTCTTCAATGCCTTCCGCTATTGAAAGTAAGTGGCTTTCCGGATTATATTCATAGATGCGGTCTGAAAGTGTATCCATAGGCCCAACAACATTGGCATTCATATCTCGACACATCTGAGCGAGATCCTTGACACAGCCGGCTTTATCTTGGGGAACGATGATAACCTCGTTTACCGAAGATGGAATAATATAAATTTCACCTAATCTTTCAACGAGTTTATCCATCACATCGGGATTAAGCATCATAGATGAACCGGCGCAGTCCAGTTTGTTTGACAATATGAAAAAAGGCACCGGATAATCATCAGCTTCAAGTTCCTCGATATTAATGCTGTTCTCTTCTCCGAAATAAGCAGAACCAACATCTTGTAGATGCGGTTCTATCGCCTTAAGGTTTTTTATGGCTGTATTATGAAGCGTCTTAGCATCTACACCCCATTCTTCTACAAGAGCGTTGCATACGGCAGCAAACTTCAAACCGTCTTTGTCTTGTGATAGAACAACCATATACATAACAGAAAGGTCAGCTACATCTTTATGAGGTTTATCAGCAAGATATCCTTCACTCATTTCCGTATTTACAAGGCGAGGAAGAATCATATCTTTAACCTTACTGAAGTTTAGAAGGTCAGCCGGTCTGATACCTCTTTTCATTGGAGGTATTGCAGTTGTTCTAACGTGTGCCAACTGTTTCATAACGTTTTCAAAAGAAGCACCGTCTTGATAATGAGCATAGGCTTCCGTTAAGTTCAGCGCAGGACTGCAAGATATCTTACTTACTCCGGGTGCCGGTTTAACAAGAAGTGCATCATACTGAGAACCGGACTTATAGACCGTTGATACTTCGACCTTATAATCCCGGTAAGATTCGGGAAGATAATCCTTTATCTTGGCAGCAGCTTCTTTTTTGAACTGTTCGTAGTTCAATTTCACGTTCATCCACCTACTTTCTGATTATTCATCGTTGTTGCTTGCTTCTGCGATCTTCTCTGCATAGGCTTTATAAGCTGCCTGCTGCTTTTCGGTATCAACATTCTTTGTTTCGATAAGAATATTGGCATTACCCTCGCTGACGATAAAATCAACTTTGTTTTCCATAATCGTTCTCCTTTCGTGATTTTGTTTATCAATAAAAAAGCAGCCACTAGGACTGCTCTATATTGAACTTGATAATTATGTGTTTTACACATCTACATCGTCATCTATATCACACTCAGATTCTGAAAAAGCGTGAACTATCTTGATAACCGGTTCTGTAACGTGTGTAGGTCTTGCCAACCGTGCATCTAACTCGTCGGCATAACCTAGTTTCTCATACCATTCCATTCTTACTCCTAAATAGCAATGTCCTCGTCTTCTTCGATGTCTTCATCTGTAACATCAAGGGGTTCAGGTTCCTCTTCCGCTTCTTTGTTATAGCGGCTTTCTATGTTTCGGAAGAAATTAATTACCTCTTCCAAAGAATCTAGCGGGCTGCCACAACCGGAGTGATCTATTCTATTATCGTAACCGACGCTGATAAACGATTGACCGTTTCTTTCGTCATAAGTGTCATAGTAATCAATTCCAATTGTATAAAAGACTTTCTTGTTCTTAAAAGCGATATATTCGTTACATTCTCCGTTATATCTAGTATCAGGTACAAACTGGATCCCGATCTGTTCTCCTACAAACAATGCGATCTGTTCAATTGTCATCTTGTGCCAATCGGGAAAGTTGACCGCACCCGGAATATCAAAAAAAGATAGTTGGTAACTCATTGTCATTCCCCTTTGTCAATTGTTGTGGATTCGCCACGATATATTTCTGCGATTGCCATTGTGTAAAGATCAATGGATATCATTTCTGATTTGAACGCTTCCTTGAAATAATCCTCTAAATCTTTGCTAGTCATTCCCATATCCTTTTTTGAGCCTACAAGGGCCTTTACAGCTTCTTGCGTAAGTGTCATGATATTTTTCCTTTCCGCATCTATGAAGCGCATATAGCAAACCAGCAGCGAACGAGGGAGTGTCCGCTGCCGGTTATAGCAATAAGGAGATAAAGTGAAGTGTTTAGTTGATTCTTGAATTTAGCATATTCTTATATGTCTAATCCACAATCAAGTGGATCTAAATCCGGAGCATCGACTTCTATATCGCCTTCTTCAAGTTCAAGCTTCTTTTCGTGGCTTTTAACATTTACATAGTAAGTAAACCAACCATCGTTGAACTTATAGTAGCATTTGCTTGCTTTATCCGAATTTAGTTCAAGTTTTCGTTCGTTGGCATATTCCAACATTGCTTCGTTCAGTTCTTTATTAAGGTGCTGCCATTCCGGATCTTGTGAATACTTTTCGTAGTCGTCAGGGTGAGTATCATGCAAAGCGTGATAATCTCCCATTTTTCTCATTGCAGCAGAATATTTATCCCAAGCCGTCATATAATCACCTCTTTAGATTTCAGGAGCATCTTCTTCTGGTTCTGCCGAAAAGAATTCTTCGGGCGGTTCGATAGGCTCCGGTTCGGTTATTGTTTCCTCAGCAGCAGCTTCAATCTTATCGTTGGTAATCGGCTGCTCTTTGTCCTTGGCGAGCTGCGGCTTTCTTCCAAACTGAACTTCCTGTGCATTGAGATTGATTCTGAGTATCTTGTCTTTATCGAAGTACGACGCAATTGTTCCGCCAACATTTACAGACTGGCCTTTGATAAGATACTTAGCAGCATTCTCAGCTTGCTTTCCCCAAACAGTTACCGTAATGAAGTCAGGTTTTGCATCACTGCCGTAACCGGCATCCACAGCAAGATTAAGATAGCAAAAATTCTTGCCAGTCTTTGTCTGTCTTAATACCGGTTCTTTGGTGAGGTTGCCGCTGATGATGAATAAGTTGTTCGCTTTCATATTCATTCTCCTTTCATAAAAAAAGCACCCCCGAAGGAGTGCTTTATATTGCGTACATATTTGTACAAGATAATGATAACACATAAAAATAATCTTTCAATGCTTTTTTTGAGTTCAAGGGGAGAGGAGAGGTGATGGTTGGCAAAGTTGCTACCATTCTTACACATATAAAGAATCTATAGTGACTGCTCGGTGACTTTTTAGTGACTTAGGGGCTGCCATTTCTGACAACCCCTTGCAAATAGTGCGTTTCGCTGGAGCGGGTTACGGGGTTCGAACCCGCGACATTCAGCTTGGGAAGCTGACACTCTACCAACTGAGTTAAACCCGCAAAGCCTTAATTCAAAGCAATCTTATCAGACCTGGTCAGGCAAATCAAATGCCGGAGCCAGTTTGATCCTGGGGTCTTCGGCAAACTTCAAAAAGTCATCACACATCTCATGTCTGAAGTCATCTGTGACGAAAGGAAGCCAGAACTGCGTATCAGAAAAATTGGCCCATATGAGCATGTATGCAAGGCTCTTTCCGCTCTCTGTCGAAGTGATCGCATCAAGGGTCTGTGTAAACCAGTCAGGCACCGTGTTACCCATCGGCGCAAGACCTTCAAAATAACCGTTCTCGGTATCAAGTGAGCGGTAACCGATCTCGGTAAGTGCCGTGATCTTTCCGCGCTCTTCGGCAATCCTGTCGATAACATCAAATGACGATGTCAGTTTGTGATAGAAACCGTCTCCCTTGTGAGGCTTGTCGTGATAGTAATCAAGACCCAGGATATCAATGTAGTCGTCACCCGGATATCTGGAAAGATATTCGGTATCGCTTGTTACCGGGCCATTAGGAGAATAGGCAACAGCAAGATTATCAACGCCCTTCTGGTCCATGAGGTAATCAACGGTATATCTGAACAGATCGATATATTCCTCATCTGTAAGGTAATCTTTGCCCCACCAGAACCAGCTTCCGTTGCATTCGTGGAACGGACGGAAGATCATGGGGATCTTCTCGCCTTCAACATCGACGCATGCAGATGCAAATTCTGCGATCATATCAAGAAATCTGCAGTATTTCGCATTGAGATCTCCGCCGGGCATGATTCTTTTGCCGCAGTCGCCTTCGGTGATGTTCGGAGAATAATCGTAGAACTCCTCACCGCCTAACGTGAAGTTCGGCATGTGTGAAGACAGCGTTATGATTATACCCTCTCTTCTCATATTCTTGACTGCCGTTACGAGTTCATTCATTGTGCCCTCATAACCCGTGAAACCCAATGTATCTATTCCTACGACAGCAGGATGGCTTCCGCAAAGATTCTTGCAGTCTGATTCCGTGCCGTCAGTTGAATTTATTGACACACCAAAATGGCCTGCATTCTGCTGGCCAAAAAGGATCTGGTCGCTTAATGAGTAGTCTCTTAAAAGATTTAAGAGTGCCTCGAGATTCTCTGTTCTTTTGTACTTAAAGTTCATTATTACTTCTTGTCCTGCTTCTTCTGAAAATCTCCAAAAGGATCCTGGATATCCGAGATATCGCCGCCCAGATTCTGGATAGCGGACATCATCTCGTAGAAAAGGTCTCTCTCGATCGACTTCTGATTGCGGTTGATGTAATTCTTGAACATTGCAACTGCTCTGTCATCGCCGTAATCAGCAAGACAGATTACCGCATAGATCTTGTTCGTCATGTATCTGAACGCATGTCTCAATGTCTGATAGATCTCTTCAGTCTTATGCTTTTTGCCGATCTCGGTAAGCATGATGACAACATCTTCGCAAGGTCCTTCAAGGCCTGTATCGATGTTGTTCTCGATGATACCGATGAGGTAAGGCTCAGATACTTCAGGGAATGCCTCGATATATTCAGCGATGGACTCAGCAACGAATTCTCTTGTCTTGCCGTAGCTTAAGTAACGGTCGAGCACCGCCTGGATAAAGCAGGGTTCCTTCATCTGAATGAGAACTTCAAAGCATGCGATAGCCTTCTGGAACTGCATCTCGAAAAGAACATTCTCATCAGAAAGCTCTTCTTCTGTCCATGCGCACTCGCCGATGACCTTTCCGCAGTAATCTCTTACCATGTCAGCAGTCTCTGTAGCGATGCTTGATACAAGGGACTGGGGAACGCCTCTGTCGAGGTTAAGGGCGCTGTATTCAAGTGCCTCAGTCTTCTCTTCGAAGCTCAGCTCATCCATTACCTGACGCATAGACTTATCACCTAAGCGCTCATCAGGTTCATTCTCGAGCTTTGCCGTAGCCTCGTCTGTCTCTTCTTTTGCAAGACGCTGGATATATTCCTCGTATGTTGTATCGTCAACATCGTCGGGCTTCTGGTCGAGCTTGTCACCGAACTCGTCGAGCTTCTGCTCAAGGATCAGTGCGCCGATCTCATCGTATCTTTTAAGTAATTCCTTTATATCCTCTCTCATGCAAACCTCATCTCCCGGGGTATCCGTAATCTCAATTGAATAGCAACTATTTTACTCTGATTGTCTGACTAAAAAAAGCGTCGCTTTGTAAGAAAAGCGACGCTTTTGGAGGTACCACCCAGATTTGAACTGGGGATCAGGGTTTTGCAGACCCATGCCTTACCACTTGGCTATGGTACCATTGGTGACCCGTACGAGAGTTGAACTCGTTACTCCGCCGTGAAAGGGCGACGTCTTAGCCGGTTGACCAACGGGCCTTTTATGGTAGCGGCGGTGGGATTCGAACCTACGACCTGCCGGGTATGAACCGGACGCTCTGGCCAACTGAGCTACGCCGCCATAAAAGTTGCCTTGAAATTATATCCACTCATAGATTTAAAGTCAATAGCAATTAGCTATCAAAATGGCTTTATTCAATTACCGATGAGTATTGGGTTATAAAAAGGAAAGAGGCTGCCCGCATTGGACAGCCTCTATAAGTCACTATTCTAAAGTATTTAGAAGAATTACTTGAGCTCGAGCTCACCGCCGCAATCTGCGAGCTTCTTCATAAGGTCATCAGCCTCTTCCTTAGAAACGTTCTCCTTGAGGGCAACAGGTGCCTTCTCAACGAGTTCCTTAGCTTCCTTAAGACCCATACCAAGAACATCCTTAACTGCCTTGATAACGCCCATCTTGGAATCGCCGAAGCTCTTGAGCATAACTGTGAACTCTGTCTGCTCAACAGCTGCTGCACCAGCGCCTGCGCCAGCACCAGCAGAAACTGCAACTGCAGCTGCAGATACGCCAAATTCCTCTTCAATAGCCTTCTCAAGATCGAAAAGCTCGATTACTGAGAGACCCTTAATTTCTTCAAGAATGCTTGTAACTTTCTCACTAGCCATTTTAAGTTTCCTCCTATAATAATTCAGCTAATTACTCTGCGGGTGTTTCCGCGGGTGCAGCTTCTTCTGCGGGAGCCTCTGCGGGCGCCTCAACTGCTACTGTTTCTGCTGCGGGTGCTGCTACGGGAGCTGCCTCGCCGCCTTCTTCCTGCTTCTTCTCTGCAACTGCCTTTACAAGCATAGCGAGCTTTGTAAAAGGGAAAAGCAAAGAATATGCAACCTGTGTCTGGAGTGTTGTAGGATCCGGTACCTTGGAGAGAGCAACGATCTCAGCAACTGTTGCAACCTTACCATCGATAATACCGCCCTTGATCTCCATGGGCTCAAAGTCCTCACTGAACTTAGCGAGTACCTTTGCAGGAGCGATGATATCATCAGAGTATCCTACTGCTGTAGGTCCCTCGAATACTTCATCAAGTCCTTCGAAGCCAAGCTCTGCGAATACGCGTCTGAGAACTGTGTTCTTGATAACCTCGAACTTAACACCTGCCTTACGGAGCTCTGAACGCATCTCTGTGTCCTGAGCAACAGTAAGTCCGCGTGTAGCTACGAATACATATGTAGTAGCGCCCTTGAGTTCAGAAACGAGTTCTTCAACACGCTGCTGCTTAGCTGCCAGAATTTTTTCACTGGGCATTTTGGTTTTTCCTCCTTATTTTATTTCTATTAAAGACCCCCCTGGGTAACCTGACAGGTCAAACCAAGGGGGACGAATTAATCCTTTAATAGAACTAACAGTTCCTTCCTCGGCCGGCCGCCCGTTTAACGGACATTTCAGAAATCATATTTCAATGAATTCGCCTGCTGTCTTTGGCAGGAAAGGTATTTAATTGTTAATTGATCGAAATCAAGCGAACTTCTGAGCGTTTACCTTGATTCCGGGGCCCATTGTTGTTGCGATTGAGCAATTCTTAATGTACTGGCCCTTAGCTGCTGCCGGCTTAGCCTTGATGATAGCTTCCATCAATGCCTTAATGTTCTCTTCGATCTTCTCAGCACCGAAAGAAACCTTGCCGACGGGGCAGTGAATGATGTTGGACTTGTCGAGTCTGTACTCGATCTTACCGGCCTTAACTTCGTTAACAGCCTTTACAACATCCATTGTAACTGTGCCTGCCTTAGGGTTAGGCATCAAGCCCTTAGGACCCAAAACCTTACCGAGCTTACCGAGCTTACCCATCATGTCAGGTGTAGCTACGATAACGTCGAAGTCAAACCAGTTTTCCTTTTCGATCTTTGTGATCATATCGTCGTCACCAACGAAATCAGCGCCTGCTTCCTTAGCCTCATCAGCCTTAGGGCCCTTAGCGAGTACCAAAACTCTCTTTGTACGGCCTGTACCGTGAGGAAGAACTACAGCACCTCTGACCTGCTGGTCAGCGTGTCTGGAGTCAACGCCGAGTCTTACGTGAAGCTCTACAGTCTCATCGAACTTAGCCTTACCTGTCTCGCAGACAAGCTTAGCTGCCTCAGAAGGATCATAGAGTACGGATCTGTCTACAAGCTTTGCGAGCTCAGCATATCTTTTACCTTTGTTCATGCTCTATTCTCCTTTCTTAGTCTTTCTTTACAACGATACCCATGGAACGAGCTGTACCTGCAACCATTCTTGCGCATGCTTCTACGTCAGCAGCGTTAACGTCAGGCATCTTGATCTCAGCGATCTTGAGACAGTCTTCCCATGTTACTGTTGCAACCTTCTCTGTATTAGGTCTTCCCGAAGCCTTCTCGATCTTAGCGGTCTTCTTAAGAAGTACCGGTACCGGCGGAGTCTTCGTGATGAACGTGAACGAACGGTCTGCATAAACTGTAATGATTACAGGAATAACGAGACCTGCGTCCTTAGCTGTTCTCTCGTTGAACTCTTTGACAAACTGCGCGATGTTGATACCGTGCTGTCCAAGAGCTGGTCCGACCGGCGGCGCGGGTGTTGCTTTGCCTGCAGGTATCTGAAGCTTTACATAGCCTGCTACTTTTTTAGCCATACTGGCCACCTCCCAAATAGATTTTTATTATCAGAGACCATAAGGTCTTTAATAAACGTTAATTAAACTTTTCTTACCTTAATGAAGTCGAGCGTAACAGGTGTCTCACGTCCGAACATGGATACCGTAACAGTAACCTGCTGCTTCTCTTCATTGATGTCCTTAACGACAGCCTTGCTGTCCTTGAAAGGACCGTCTGTGATGATGATGAGATCGCCGATGCGATAATCAACTTCAACAGTAGAAGGAACAATAAGTCCCATCTTGACCAAGTCCTCATCCGTCATCGGAATCGGCTTGTTCGGGTCAGGTGCTACAAAGCCCGTAACTCCGTTTGTGTTACGGATCTTGTACCAGAGATCCTTATCAACCTTATCATTGTTGCCGTAAACGAGCTTCAAGAAGATGTAGTTGGGGAATCTCAGCTTCTCAACTTCCTTACGCTTGCCGTTCTTGGTCTCAACAACTATATCCGTCGGCAGATAGACCTCCTGGATAATGTTCTCCATATCCTGGGCCTTAGCATAATTCTCTATGGAAGTCTTAACTTTCTTCTCATATCCGCCGAAGGTATGGATTATATACCACTTGGCTTCATTATTATCCGGCATTTATATACTCCTAAATCAAGCTTAGCCTTCAACAGAAGACTCAGTCTCCTCAACAGTCTCGGATGCTTCAGTAGCTGCTGTCGTAGCCTCAACCGGGGCAGCAGTCTCAACCGGTACCGTTGTCTCAACGATATCGTAGAAACCGACCTTATCGAGGATCCAGCGGCCGCCATTACCGATCAATGTAAGGTAAACAGCGAAGAATACGATTACAAGCAGAACTACAGCTGCAGTCTTGGCGAGCTTCTCGCCTGTAGGCCACGTAACGCGCTTAAGTTCAGCAAAAACATCGGAGATCTTCTTGCCCAGGCGCTTGAAAATGTTACCTTTGTTATCAGCCATTTTAAACGTCCTTTAAGAATTACTTGGATTCTCTGTGAATTGTGTGCTTACGGCAGAAGGGGCAATACTTCTTGAGCTCTAATCTCTCTGTATTGTTCTTCTTATTCTTGTATGTCTGATAGTTTCTCTGTTTGCACTCTGTGCATGCGAGAGTAAGCTTATCGCGAGCTCCGGCCTTTGCCATGGTCCAAATACCTCCAAATGTCGTGTTACAGGGGCTTTCAGGCTCCCTGCGCGCCAATTTCCGCGCAACTAAAAACAAGACCTGAACGGTCTAGCGCGAAGATTGTATCACACCAGGGGCTATAAAGTCAACGAAAATATATGGAAGTGCCGATTATTTACGGCACTTTTTCCCTGAGGGGCAAAATCAGCTCCTGCGGGATCTCAATTCTGTCTCAACATCATCGATGGTGATGCCCTGATCAGCCATGAGGACGAGAAGGTGATATTCAAGATCGGCGATCTCTGCGATGATCTCTTTCTTATCACGCTGGGAAGCAGCGATAACGACCTCAACTGCCTCTTCGCCGAGCTTCTTGGAGATCTTGTCCGTGCCCTTTTCGAAAAGGTAATTTGTGTAAGAGCCCTCTACGGGATGCTCCTGACGGTCCTTTATAACGCTGTAAAGTTCTCTCATGATATCCATTGATCATTCCTCCTTGTCACTGGCCGGATCCCAGTCATTAAGTGATGTATAAAAACAAGATCTGTTGCCTGTGTGGCAGGCTGCTCCGGTCTGGTCGATCTTATATAACAATGTATCCCTGTCGCAGTCAATGCTGGCAGACATTACTTTCTGGAAATGTCCTGATGTCTCGCCCTTCTTCCAGAGTGAATTTCTTGATCTGGAATAGTAGTGCATAAAGCCCGTCTCACATGTAAGACAGAATGCTTCCTCATTCATGTAAGCCATCATGAGGACTTCGCCGTTCTCATAATCTACGGTGATAGCCGGAACCAGTCCGTCGGAATTCTTCTTCATCTTTGACCACATGTCATGGGGATTAAGATTGCTCATACAATGCTCCTTACGGGGATGTTTTCGTTTGCAAGATAATCCTTGAGGTCTTTGATCTTTATCTCTCCGAAGTGGAAAAGGCTTGCTGCAAGAACTGCATCTGCCTTGCCGACGTTGATCGCATCCGCAAAATCCTTCATGGAACCTGCTCCGCCGGAAGCGATGACAGGTACTCCGACATCCTCGGAGATCATAGCGGTGATCTTATTGTCGTAGCCGGACTTTGTTCCGTCCTTGTCCATTGACGTAAGAAGGATCTCGCCTGCGCCGAGTGATACCGCCTTCTTTGCCCACTCAAGAGCATCAAGGCCTGTGGGCTTGGTGCCGCCTGCGATAACTACTTCATAGCCGGAATCAAAACCTGATTCCCTTGCCTTGACGTCGATAGCGCAAACGATGCACTGTGAGCCGAACATCTCAGAAGCTTCCTTTATGAATGCGGGATTCTTTACGGCAGCAGAGTTAAGTGAAACCTTGTCTGCTCCCGCGTTAAGGAGCTCTCTTATATCTTCAACGGTCCTGATGCCGCCTCCGATGGTAAAAGGAATGAATATCTCGTTGGCAACCCTTCTTGCCATCTCGACTGTCGTTCCCCTGGATTCAAGTGTTGCGGTGATATCAAGGAAAACAAGTTCGTCAGCACCTGACTGGTTATAAGTCTTGGCACACTCGACCGGATCGCCGGCATCTCTTAAGGATACGAAATTAACGCCTTTGACAACTCTGCCGTCCTTAACGTCGAGACAGGGGATTATACGTTTTGTAAGCATTTTGCCAAATCCACCTTTCCCTCGTATATTGCTTTGCCGATGATGACGCCGGCACAGCCGGAAGTCTTGATGAGTTCAACGTCTTCGTTGGAACCGATTCCGCCGGAGGCGATTACGTTAAGGCCTGTAGCCTCAACCATTTCCTTCGTCTGTGCTACGGCAGGACCCGTAAGCATGCCGTCTCTTGCTATGTCTGTAAATACTACTGTTGTTGCGCCGATCTCCTTGCACTTCAATGCAAAATCGACTGCCTTGAGTTCTGAATCAGCCGTCCATCCGTCAACGGATACGAATCCGTCGTGGGCATCGATTCCTATTGCAACCTTGTCGCCGAATCTCCCGATCGCCTTCTTCGTGAATTCGGGATCCTTAACGGCAGCAGTACCGAGCACTGCTCTGGAAACGCCGTATTCCTCAATCCACTTTGCAAGCGTGTCCATGTTGCGGATCCCGCCGCCCGTATCAACCTTAAGTCCGGTCTTTACTGCGATCTCTTTTATTATTTCATGGTTTTCCGGGACACCGCTTTTTGCTGCATCCAGGTCAACTACATGGATCCATGTGGCTCCTGCTTCCTTGAACATAAAAGCCTGGTCCAGAGGTGAATCATTATAAACGGTGACGTCGTCATATCTGCCCTGCTTGAGCCTGACGCACTTGCCACCGATCAGATCTATTGCGGGTAATATGATCATGCTTTTGTCTCCGCTACGAATTTCTTAAGGATCTCAAGTCCTGCCGCGCCGCTCTTTTCGGGATGGAACTGCATTCCGAAAATGTTGTCGTGCTCAAATGACGAACAGTACTTTATGCCGTATTCGGTGCTTGCGGCGTTATCAGAAGTAAGACCGAGCTGGCAATAGTAGGAATGGACGAAGTAAACATAGTCGCCTTCGGTAAGAAGTCTTCCTGTTACGTCAACCAGCTTGTTCCAGCCCATCTGGGGAACCTTCAGGCCGTTATCGGGGAAACGTCTTACAAAACCCGGAATGATGCCGAGTCCTGATACAACGCCCTTTGTTTCTCTTCTTTCGAGGTTGTTCTCTTCTGAACCTTCAAGCATGAGCTGCATGCCAAGACAGATTCCCAAAAGAGGTTTGCCGGAATATGCGCAATCTATGAGCGGTGTTACGAGGTCTCTGTTTGTGAGCTCATCCATTGCCGGCGCATAGCTTCCGACACCGGGAAGAATAACACCCGATGCATCTGCTATAACGCCCGCATCGGAAGTTATCACACAGTCACTGCCGATATACTTTAAAGCTTTTTCGACAGAGCCCAGATTGCCCATTCCGTAATCTACTACTGCTATCAAAGGCTCAGATTTCCTTTCCTGTAATGCGTGAGTAGCACTCGCGATACTTCTCTGCAGTCTTGTCGATGATCTCCTGCGGGAGATGAGGTGCGGGATATGTCTTATCCCAGTCGAGTGTCTCGAGCCACTCTCTTAAGAACTGCTTGTCGAAGCTCTTCTGAGCGTGTCCGGGTTCATACTCTGCTGCATCCCAGAATCTTGAAGAGTCAGGTGTGAACATCTCGTCGCATACTGTGAGGACGCCGTCGATCTTACCGAATTCGAACTTTGTATCAGCAAGGATAAGGCCCTTTGTGAGTGCGAACTCTGAAACCTTCTTGTAGAGAGCAAGAGATGCATCTCTCAAAGCGGAAGCGTCAGCCTCACCGATGAGGTCTACTAACTGCTCATATGTGATGTTGATGTCGTGGCCTTCGTCAGCCTTTGTTGAAGGAGTGAAAAGAGGCTCGGGAAGCTTGTCGCCCTGGAGCATTCCCTCAGGCATCTTGATGCCGCCGACTGTACCGGACTTTTTGTATTCCTTAAGAGCGGAACCTTCGAGGTAACCTCTTACGATGCACTCTGCAGGAAGCATCTGAGCTTTCTTAACGAGCATGGATCTTCCCTGGAGCTCTTCCTTATACTTGTCGAAGCCCATAGGATACTTTGAAACATCAGTTGTGATGACGTGGTTCGGGATGATGTCCTTTGTGAAATCAAACCAGAACTCGGAAATTGATGAGAGCACTCTTCCCTTGTCAGGAATCAGCTCATCGAAAATAACGTCGAAAGCGGAGATCCTGTCTGTAACGACAAGCAGAAGTGAATCGCCGAGATCGTAGATGTTTCTGACCTTGCCCTTTGAGAGCATCGGCTGATCGATAAAATCAGTATCCTTAATAAGCATTTATATATCCTCCAAAAATTATAATGCGCCTTTTGTCGAGATGACCTGGCCTTCAAATCTCGGGTCAGTCTCCGTTGCCTGTCTCAAAGCTCTTGCGAGGGCCTTGAACATAGCCTCTGCCTTGTGGTGATCGTTTGCACCGTAAGGGCATGCGATGTGCAGAGTGATACCTGCATTGAATGCAAAGCTCCTGAAGAATTCCTCGAAAAGCTGGGTGTCCATAGTGCCGCAGAACTCACCTGCAAAATCACAATCAAAAACAAGGAATGCCCTGCCTGAAATATCAAGAGAGCATGTGCCCAGAGCTTCATCCATGGGGATGGAAGCAGAGCCGTAACGTCTGATGCCGATCTTGTCACCCAGCGCCTTGTTAAGTGCCTGGCCAAGAACGATGCCGACGTCCTCTACAGAGTGATGAGCATCAACATTGAGGTCACCCTTGCAGGTAATGTCCATATCAATACCGGAGTGCTTTGACAGAGCAGTAAGCATGTGGTCGAAGAAACCGATTCCCGTATCGATGTTGTTTGCACCCTGTCCGTCAAGATCGATCCTGACCTTGATGTCAGTCTCTTTTGTGGTTCTAGCGATCTCAGCTGTTCTCGGCATTTTTGACCTCCTGCTTAATTGCATCCAAGAGTTCTCTCATCTCTTCATCCGTACCTATCGTTATCCTGAGATACTCGTTAAGGACGGGCTTGTTGAAATATCTTACAAGTATACCCTTTGTGCGGAGATTTTGATACAGTGTGCCGCAATCGATTGGAGGTTTCGCATACACGAAATTCGCAGATGACGGAGGCATCGTAAAACCGATCTCCTTAAGTTCTTTTTCCACCCATGTTCTCGTGGCAATTATTTTCGCGCGTGTCTCGTTATAGTAATCGACATCGAGGAGCGCGGCTTCGGCTACCTTCTGGGCAAGACGGTCAACAGGATATGAGTTGAACGAATCCCTTGCTCTCTTAAGTCCCTCGATGAGTTCCTCCGAACCTACCGCATAACCGAGTCTGATGCCGGCAAGCGAGAATGCCTTAGAAAGTGTTCTTACGACACAGACATTCTTATACTCATTGATGAGTGATACCGCTGACTCATATTCGTTCTCGAAAGCAACATAAGCCTCGTCAACGATAACTACTGAATCAGGATTTGCCTTGGCGATCCTTGCGCAGTCTTCAACCGCGATGGCCCTTGATGTAGGCGCATTCGGATTCGCGAAAACGATTCCGCAGTTCGGAACTCCGATGTAATCGTCAGGATCAAGTCTGAAGTCTTCCTTGAGCGGGATCGTCTGTCTTCTTATGTCGTAGAACTCGGAAAATACCGGGTAGAAACTGTAGCTGTAATCAGGCATCAGGACAGGAAGTCCGGTGAGTGCCTTCTTCTCGAAGAATGTCTGGAAACAGATCGCGAGGACTTCGTCAGATCCGTTGCCGCAGAAAATGTTTGCTTCTGATACTCCGTCGAACTTCGCTGCTGCCTTGATGACATCGGTGGAGTTAGTGTCGGGATAGAGTCTTAGTGTGCTGAGGTCGAATTTCCCGAGCGCTTCCTTGACCTTTGGTGAAGGCGGATAAGGGTTCTCATTTGTGTTGAGCTTGATCACTTTCTGGCCCGGCTTCGGCTGCTCGCCTGCCACATAGGGCTCTATGTCATTTATCAGTTTGTTCCAATATTTACTCAAAGTTATCAGTCCTCGAATCTGGCTCTTACGGCAGCTGCGTGACAGCCCAAACCTTCGCTGTCGGCAAATGCCGCTACATCCTTATATACGTCCTTAAGTGTCTCTTCGTTGTAGTTGATGACACTCATCTTCTTATAGAAATCACCTGTGTTAAGAGGCGAGAAGAACCTTGCAGTTCCTGATGTGGGAAGTGTGTGGTTCGGTCCTGCGAAATAATCTCCCAGAGGCTCCGGTGAATAGCTTCCTAAGAACATTGCACCGCAGTTCTTGATCTTTGCTGCGAGAACTTCCGGATTCTCAACGCAGATCTCAAGGTGCTCGGGAGCGATCTCTTCTGAGAAGTTAACAGCCGTATCAAGGCTGTCGCATACGATGATTGCGCAGTAATCTTCCATTGATTTCGCAAGGATATCCTTACGCTCTGCCTTCTCGGATCTCTTGTCGGCAAGATCCAATACCTTCTCTGCGAGTTCTCTTGAATCAGTAAGAACGATCGCGGAAGCCATCTTGTCGTGCTCAGCCTGTGAGAGCATGTCTGCTGCCACGAAATCCGGATTTGCTGTCTTATCAGCGATGATCAGGATCTCGGAAGGTCCTGCGAACATGTCGATATCAACCTGGCCGAAAACCAGACGCTTAGCTGTATTTACATAGATGTTTCCGGGGCCGCAGACCTTGTCTACTCTCGGAACGGTCTCAGTACCGTAAGCCATTGCCGCGATTGCCTGTGAACCGCCCATTCTGTAGATTTCCGTAGCGCCTGCGATAGAAGCAGCTGCAAGTATAACGGGTGCGATCGTTCCGTCCTTTCTCGGAGGTGTTGCGAAAACGATCCTCTCAACACCTGCAACTGAAGCAGGGATAACATCCATCAATACTGTTGACGGCAGAGGTGCCGTACCGCCCGGTACATAAACGCCCGCAATGGAGATCGGTCTTACGCGGACACCGATCTTTGCGCCCTTGCCGACATCCATCATGAAGCCGTGTTCTTTCTGCTCCTCGTGGAATCTTCTGATGTTGGAAGCAGCTTTCTTCATAATTGTCAGAAGTTCGGGATCGATGGACTTGATGGCATCTTCGATCTCCTGCTCAGATACTCTGAGCTGGTCTGAAGTGAGCTTAACGCCGTCAAACTTCTCTGTGTACTTAAGAAGCGCAGCGTCGCCGTTTTCCCTGATGTCATCAATAACGTTCTGGACTGTCTCGATAACGGGCTTTAAGTCCATCTTGCCTCTTACGCCGAGGCTCTCAACTGTTGCCTTAAGGTTTTCCTTTGTGCCTTCAACTAACTTACAGCGCATGATTATCCCCCTTTACTTTTACTCTTCATCAGCCAATGCATCTTTGAGTTTGGCGATCATCGGCTTGATCTCTTCTTCTTTCATCTTCATTGAAACGCGGTTAACAACAAGTCTTGCAGAGATGTCTGCAACTGTCTCAAGAACATCAAGTCCGTTCTCATAAAGAGTTCTTCCGGACTCAACGATATCTACGATGACTTCTGCAAGTCCCGTAAGAGGAGCAAGTTCGACTGAACCGTTAAGCTTGATTATCTCAACGCTCTCACCTCTTACGCCCTCGAAATAATTTCTCGTGATGTTAGGATACTTTGTTCCGACTCTCTTGTTCGGGATCTCGTCGAGCTTATCCTTAAGCTCTGCAGGACCTGCAACGCACATTCTGCACTTGCCGAGTCCCAGGTCCAAGACCTCATAAAGCTGTCTGCCTTCTTCAAGCAGTGTGTCCTTACCGACAACACCGATATCGGCAGCTCCGTACTCAACATAAGTAGGAACGTCAGAAGGCTTGGAAAGAATGAATCTTAAGCCTGCATCCTTGTCTTCAAGAATAAGCTTTCTGGACTTATCTCTTGCTGCGGATACGTCATATCCGGCCTTCTCCATGATATCCAGAGTCTGGTCTGCGAGTCTTCCCTTAGGTAAAGCAATAGTAAGCATCAGGCTTCACCTCCGTTCATAAACATAACTGTCTCTATTCCCTTTTCCTTTGCGTATTCGTTGAGCGCTTCCTCATCCATTCCCGTAGTATCAAGGATCGCGGGTGTGCCTTCAGCTCTCAGTGCTTCTGCAGTTGCAGTTGCCATCTCGAAATCACCTCCGACGATAACGCCTGCACACTTTGCAGGAACAAACTTGTCCTGTCTCATGAGTGCGGTGATCGCAAGTGTGAGTGAGATCGAGAATCCTACAGCCTGGATCTCCTTGCCGAATGACTTGGCAACATCATCGTATCTTCCGCCTGAAATGATCGGGAAGCCTACCTCATATGTGTAGCCCTTAAATACCATTCCCGTATAGTAGTCGATGCTCTCGATGAGGCTTAGATCAACTGATACATACTTGAGGAAACCATAGCTTTCCATGATGTCCAGGATCTCTTTGAGGTTGCCCAGAGCTTCCTTTGCGCCCTCATCAGTAATCCTAGGCATGATCTGGTCGATAGTATCGTAAGTGCCGCCTGACTCTGTGAGCATCAGCAATGTCTCTTTGTCTTCACTGCTGAGATCGAACTTCTCGATCGTAACCGAATCCCTGTTTGCGATGGCATTCTTGATCTTCTGCTGACCTTCTTCATCGATGCCGAGCTGCTTCATGAGTCCTTTGAAAAACTTGACCTGTCCGATGGAAACCTGAAGATCCTTGATGCCGATCTCAAGTGCTGACTTGATGGCAATGGCAAGAACTTCGGCATCGGACTTAGCACCGCTTGCACCCAGAAGCTCAATGCCGCCCTGGGTAAATCCGCAGAGCTTTCCGCCGCCTGCTTTACCTGAACGGTACATGTTTTCGATGTATGAGAATCTGACAGGAAGCGTGTAGTTTCTGCCTGCGCAGAATCTTACTGTGGGGATCGTGCCGTCGTAGCGGTTGCAAAGAAGGCTTCCCTTGCTGTCAGTAAACTTATAGAGTTCCTCTTCATCAACGAACTCTTTATAAACATCAAAATACTCAACGCCGGGAGTCTCGATCTCCTCATAACCGTTGAGCAGGAAGAGATTACGTAGCTTAGACTCAAGCTCTCTTTTTACTCCGCAGATGCCCGGAAACTGATCGTTAAATCCATCCGGTGTGTAGAACTTATTTCCCATAAAAACACTCCATTTTTACTTATAGTCCATATTGTACTTGCCGCTGATACTCAGGGCAAATGACTTTACTGTGTCAAATTAGCCGTTTCTTTAGTCGACTAAAGGATTATAATTGTGCATTTGAGATATGTCAAGCATTTTCTTTAGTTGAATAAAGAAATGTAATTCAGCCCGCTGAACGCTTTTATACTCAGAGGAATATCGCCCAACACCAATAAAGATTTTTGTACTTGGACTTACTCTTTTTCGGCACTCAAGTATAAAAAACTTCAAATTTTGTACTTGAAGCCACTATTTTCATTCTTCCAAGTACAAAACGAAATCCACATTTAAATTGAGACCAGTCTCAATTTTCCCTTCAAAGTCTCAACTTGCCCAAAAAGCCTATCTTTTCTATAACAGGGGTCTCTATAATGGAATCAGATTTAACGGGAGGTATTCAATATGACAAACAAAGTTTTAGACATGCTGAACTCCCGTGAAGCTTATTTATTAACGACTTTAAAATCTCTGGAAAAGAAACTGGCCTCGTATCCGGAAGGAAAGATAAATATCAGACCTAACAAAAGCGGCTACTCTTATTTTTTGCATAAGGATAAAACATATAAATATCTGAATAGAAAAGATACTGAACTGATCAAGCAATATATTCAGAAAGACTTAATATCTAATGCAATTAAGACAGCAAAAATCGAGGAGTCTTTTCTCCGTAAGTTATTAAATAAATATCCTGTATATGTCATAGAAGACCAATATGAACGGCTTCCTGAAAACCGCCTGAAGTTTGCTACTCCGATTTTTCTGAATAATGAAGAATATGCACAATATTGGCTGTCCATTCCCTTCACACCCAAACCTATCGGTAAAGACTGCCCTGAGTTCTACACGCAAAAAGGTGAGCACGTCAGATCCAAATCAGAAGTAATAATAGCCGACAGGCTTTATGCCAAAGGTGTTCCTTATAAATATGAGTGTCCGATCATGATAGGCGATGAGTTGATTCATCCGGACTTTACTATCTTAAGACTGAGCGACCGCAAGATCCTATATCACGAGCATAGCGGCAAGCTGGGTGATGCGGGTTATGTAGAAGACTTTCTTGACAGAGTTAATAATTACGGTCGGGCAGGTATATTCACCGGTGACAGACTGTTCTTCACTTTTGAATCATCCGATCAGCCGCTTGATATAAGCTGGCTCGATGAATTCATCGAAAAGAACTACAGATAGAATCAGATTACTTGTGGTACTTCTCGCCCTTGGCGATCTTGAAGCCGCGGTAGAGCTGCTCGGACAGGACGAGCCTTGTCATGAGATGGGTGAGCGTGATGTTGCCGAAGCACATTCTTCTGTCAGCGCGGGCACGAACTTCAGGAGAGATTCCGTTGCTTCCGCCGATGACGATCTTCAGGGTTCCTCCACCCTTCTCGATATCAGATACAAGATAAGATGAGAGCTTTTCCGAAGAGACATTCTCACCGCCGAGATCCATTGCCCAGACAACTTCGCCGGGCTTTATATGGGATAAGATCAGTTCGCCTTCACGTTTTAATGCTTCGTTTACGGGAACGGAATCAGGACAGTCGGCGACTTCGATGAATTCAAGAGCCGCAAATCTGGAAAGACGCTTTTTGTATTCGTCGATACCTTCTTTGAGCCACTTGTCCTTAAGCTTTCCCGGGCATACAACGATTATCATCATAAGACGTATCCCTCGGAAGGCATATCCTTTTTGGCGATCTTAACTTCGTAATCGATCCCTTCAACCAATCCCCTGTCGGCAAGTAAAGTCGTAAAAGTCTCCCTTGCTATATCAGGCGTGTTGTTATGAGGAGACAGGTGTCCCAGAATGAATTTCTTAGTTCCGTTATTGATAAAGAATTCAGCAGATTCAGCGGATTCGGGATTGCTGATATGGCCGTGACCGCCTGAGATTCTCTTCTTTAGAGGCCACGGATATTCTCCGTGTTCAAGCATATAAGGATCGTAGTTTGATTCCAGGAGAATGACATCGCTTGCACGTGCAAAACCTTTCATGCCGTCGTTCATTCTTCCGAGATCCGTCATTACTGCAATGGAATTACCGGTATCGTGATTGAAGATCCTGTAGCAGACTGAACCGTTCACATCGTGAGGTGTCGGGAAAGCCCTTACTTCAGGACCATTTTCGAGCTGCACAATATCGTTTTCCTCAATCTCCGTGACGGGAGATGCAAGGCCGTCCAACACAGCAAGAGTCGCTCTCGTACCGTAGATCGGTGTGTGATATTTGCGCGAAAAGACGGGCATGCCGTTTACGTGGTCACTGTGTCTGTGGGTAAGAAATACTGCGCTGACATCCTCGGGATAAACGCCGCAGGCTACAAGAGCTTTGGTCATCATTTTGCAGGACATTCCGCAATCGACAAGAATGTAGGTGCCATGGGATTTGATAAGTGTCGAGTTGCCGCTGCTGGATGAATAAAGAGGGACGATTCTGTCAGGTCCCGTCATGCTTCGGTATCCTCTTCACCGTATTCGGGCGTATGGTTTACTCTCGAAATAACGGCACCCAGATCGGTAAGCTTCTGAACGATATGTTCGTAACCTCTGTCTATTCTCTGGGCATTCATGATATATGTGGTTCCGTCAGCTTCCAAAGCCGCACAGACAAGAGCTGCACCTGCTCTGAGGTCGGTGGCTTCTACAGTCGCGCCGCGGAATTTGGTCTTTCCGTTTACCCATGCGATCCTCTCGTAAACGTTAATGTTTGCACCCATTTTCGCAAGCTCGGGAACATACTGGAATCTGTTCTGCCAGACATTCTCGTGCATGCGGCTCTGGCCGTCAGCGGAACAGAGCAGTACTACTGTCTGTGGCTGAAGGTCTGTCGGGAATCCCGGATAAGGTGAAGTCTTAACGCTTGTGGGATAAACCTCGTCTTCATAATCGTATCTGAAGACTCTTATGGATTCGTCGCCTTCCTCGATCTGGTAACCCATTTCACGCATCTTAGCTGACAAAGGCTCCATGTGGGTAGGAATCAGATTATGAATGGTAACATCGCCGTTGGTAACGGCGGCAGCGATCATGTATGTTCCTGCCTCGATCTGGTCAGGAATGATCGAATATGTGAAGTTGCCGGGGAGCACGGGAACGCCCGTGATCTTTATGGTATCGGTACCTGCACCCTTGATGTGGGCACCCATTGAGTTTAAGAAGTTTGCAACGTCAACGATATGGGGTTCTTTGGCCGCATTGATGATCTCGGTCTTACCCTGCGCCTTGCATGCTGCGAGCATCGCGTTGATCGTTGCGCCAACGCTTACTATATCCAGATAGATCCTCGCACCGTGTAAGGGGTCTGCTTCAAGGTTTACGATACCGCTGTTGATGTCGGCAGGTCTTGAACCCTTTGCTCCCATGAGCTGGAAAGCCTTGAGGTGAAGGTCGATGGGACGCTGGCCGAAGTTGCATCCGCCGGGAAGTCTGATGGAAGCTTTTCCGCATCTTCCCAAAAGCGCGCCCATAAGATAGTAAGAAGCACGGATCCTGGATACGAGCGGACCCGATGCCTTATATGTATTAATTGTAGTTGAATCGATCCTGTATGTGTGGCTGTCGATGGTATCAACCTTTGCGCCGAGTGATCTCAAAAGATCAAACATGACATGTACATCGATAATGTCAGGGACATTCTCGAGTGTGCATACACCATCGACCATGATCGATGCAGCAATAATACCAAGAGCGGCATTCTTACTGCCGCTAATCTCGATATCGCCTTTGAGCGGTATTCCGCCCTTTATCTCATAAGCGTAGTTTTTACCCACGCTGTTTATATTCTGATCCATCAAAACTCCAACAAATCACTTGTGCGGTTCGGATTCGTCAAGGATCTTCTTCAATGACGACTTGACCGCAACATCACCTTTTGCCTGACGGGAATCGCCTGAAGCATCAGCCCCGTCACCGGTGACAGCACTCTTATTATTATACCTTTTCTGGACATCAATTGGGTGAATTACGCGTTTTTCGCGAGATTCACGATTTATTTGGGATACAGTCTTCCTTTGTTCGGCACTTATCTGAACTACGGGCTGAGTAAGGAGCTTTCTTGCCTCTTCTTTTGCCTGTAATCTTGCTTCTTCAAGTGCAATTGCTTCGGCATCAGGCATCTGAGGAGCCTGATACTGCTCTTCTTCGTATACCTGCTGCTGAGTTGCGGGCTGTACCGGATGTATCTGTGCATCCCGGATGGTCTGTTCCTGAGGCTCTTCGATCACAGCCTGGACTGCTTCAACGGCCGGGATCTGCTCCTGGGGAATTATCTTCTCCAAAGGAATCGAGAGTTGCTCACTCATTGGAGGCATGGCTGCAGCTGCAGGCGCTTCCTCAATGGTAGTCTCCTTCGCGATCTCGCTCTCAAGACCTGTAACCGGTCCGTCCATCTCATCATCGAAATCCTCAACATAGAGGAGTTCTTCCTTTAATTCTTCGAATCTCTCGTCGCCAAATGAGGAAAGGAGCTTTGCAAGAGCCTTGTCTCTGGCTGCAACTTCAGGCTCGGGGATGAGTTCATACTCGTCAACGATGCTGTCAAGATCTTTGTAACCCAGAGATCTTACGGCCTCGCACTCCTGGAGTCCGAGGAAATATGCTGCCGCCCTGTGAAGCGGTTTGTCGCTGATGATCCCTGCTTTTGCATCGCTGTAAGCGGCATCGAAAACAGTCTTTCCGGTAGGCAGGCTGAAAATGAACGTCGCGCCCTGGCCGAATGTTGAAGTAACGCTGATAACGCCGTCATGCATATCAGCGATCTCTTTTGCAATCGCAAGACCTATTCCTGAGCCGCCAACTTCCCTGTTGCCGGAATTATCTACTCTGTAGAACCTCTCGAAAAGATGATCTATGTCTTTAGCGGGAATGCCCCTTCCGTTATCGTCAACCTGGACTGCAACTCTGTCATCAATGACGGAAATACTGATGTGAACCTGATTAGGTGCAGTCTTTCCTTCAAAATTGATGTACTTGATCGCATTTGTAAGCAAGTTAACGATGGTCCTGATTATGAGCTTGGAATTACCGTAAAGCAGCGGATATACTCCGTCTTCAGGCAAAGTGAATATAACGTTATTTGCACCCGGATAATCCTGGATGTTGGAATATGCTGCAGATACGGCATCCCTGATGTCAAAGATCTCCATTCGGCTCGTATGTGAACACTGGGACAAAACGAGGAAGTCATTTACGATATCCTGCATTCTTACCGTATTCTCTTCGATCCTTCCGCTCCATGTAATGAGCTCTTCTCTTGAAGGTTCGTTTCCGTCCTGGCAGGATCTTCTGATCGAGAATACCGAACTCTTTATGGATGTCAGAGGAGTCTTAAGCTCGTGTGAAACATTTGCTGCAAGGTCTTTTTGTCTTCTCTCGTCATCCTTGATCTGGGTAATGTCGTCAACGATCACGATATTGAGCTCTTCGTTTCCGAAAATCTTTGAATCCTGCTGTGCAGGTCTTCTTATGATCTTTATCTCATAGATCCTGCGGTTGATGATGTAGTTAACCCTGATAAGGTTTACGCCGTTTTCGAGACTTAAGATGTAATTGGATTTGAGCTGGTTTCCGTTATCGAATGTCTCTAGGAAATTGTTGAGTGTCTTGGGAAGTCCGCCCTTAAGGAAATCCGGAAGTCTGAATATCGTCTCGTTACAGAACAGGGCACCCTTTGAATCGTAAACGGCAATGCCGAGACCAACCGTATCAAGTACGGCCTTCTGAATGTGCTTATCGCGTTCGAGATTATCGATATTGCCGGATACGGCAGACCTTAAAGTAGTATTGCCGATAAGATACCCCGCAATAACGCCTAAGAGTATCAATATCAAAGCCAGAACCAGCAGGATAACCGGGTTCTGTAAGGCCGTCTCGAATATAGAACTGGAAAATAGATTACTCAAGATCAATCCAAATCATTAGGGAAGAAATAGCCGAAGCCTCTTCTCGTGAGAATGTATTTGAAATTCTTCTGGTCAGGCTCGATCTTCTGTCTGGTACGCTTAATAGTAACGTCGACAGTTCTCTCGTCGCCCAGGAAATCGAACTTCCAAACCTGCTTCAAAAGTTCTGAACGTGAGCATACTCTGCCCATGTTCTGTTCAAGATACTGCAAAAGCTGGAACTCTCTGTTTGTAAGATCGCAGGATTCCTCATGCTTAAATGCCTGCATGACGTCACCGTCGATGATGAGCTCTCCGCCGCAATACTCGTGTCTGTTGCCTTCTGCTCCATGTGACTTGTTGCTGTACTCAGTACGTCTGATCATGGCTCTGAGCTTCTCAACCAAAATCATCGGTTCATAGGGCTTCGAAACATAATCGTCAGCACCTGCACGCAGTGCCTCTACCTGATACTGTGAAAGATCTCCCTTACCTGTAAGGAAAAGAACGGGCGTCTTGTAACCCTGATCTCTGTAGTCCTTAATGAACTGCATTCCGCTGTAACCGGGCATCATCCAGTCGAGGATAATAACGTCAGGTCTCTCGATGTCTGCAAGTTCAAATCCCTTCTTGCCGTCTGTAGCAGTAATAACGTTAAATTCAAAGGATTTGAGCATATCGGCAGTAGACTCAACTACTGCTTTATCATCATCGATTATCAGGATTTTTGCCATATTCACACCTCTTTAAAAGTCAAGGAAAAATAAATTACATTTGTATTTTACCAATAATCGATTTTATGTAAATTGTAATATTACAAATTTATGGGCTATTTTTCCAAATTATTACAAAGCGAAAATAGTGCCTGAAAAACAATTTCCAAGCAAATGAAAAGTCCCTCCGCGTTTATTCGCGAAGGGACTTATATAATCCGGCAGCAATCTATCTTCCCGGGCCGTTACCAGCCGAGTATTGTCGACGCCAGTGAGCTTAACTTCTGTGTTCGGAATGGGAACAGGTGTGGCCTCACCGCAATCACCACCGGAATGGTTGAGAGTCTTATACCCTCAGGACTGCAAAGAAAACTAATTTCAAGTAGAAGCGAGAATATTGAAGAATCCTCTCAAATTGTGTCTTAGATATAGACTTGAAATTTACATAACCTTGTGTGGTCAAGTCTTCGGTCATTAGTACCGGTAAGCTGAATGGCTCTCACCACTTACACGCCCGGCCTATCAACTGGTAGTCTTCCAGTGACCTTATCAAAAGAGGGAAATCTCA
>Ga0256404_1000540_pt1 | contig 98612 bp, 78 predicted proteins | sample RumenRJG_01DNA_FD_185990 | JGI IMG/M metagenome (GOLD analysis project Ga0256404, IMG submission 185990) | Bovine rumen microbial communities from Lethbridge, Alberta, Canada - RJG_01 | ecosystem: Host-associated > Mammals > Digestive system > Stomach > Rumen | place: Canada: Alberta | collected... | reverse complement strand
TAGACGACCACCGTTATTTGCACATACACGTGAGACATCATTGACAATCTCATGATTGCTGAGGGTCTTCTCAATGTCTTGGTATTGGCGAATGAAGTCCATCCCCTTGAAAGTCACGATATAGTTGTAAGCCTTAGTGAGAGGAATCTTCTTCTCATCGGCAAAGTTGTTGATAACAGACACAATATATTCGCTTTCCTCTTGGTTAAAGCCAGCTTTGTCAACAATGTTAATCTGCAATGCCGACCCCATCTTGCCAAGAATGAAAGATGCCACCTCTGGCGTTATCGGTGCTCCATGCTCAATCTTTGACACACGAGACTCCTTCAAACCTATCAGCTTACCAAGCTGGGCTTGCGTAAGTCCTTTCTTCTTTCGTTCCTCACGTATAATCATTCCTAAGCTCTTGTTCTCCATATCTACCTATCTATTGTTGTTTACCGCAAAAGTAAGCAAAACTTTCCAATTATGGAAAGTTACGGATAAAAATGCACTTATAAAAAGTTAAAGACAAGAGTCTTTTTCTTAATATTTTATAACAAGAAGTGGAATAACTGCCTTAGCAGTAGCTAAACATAGTCTTTTTAGTCATGCATATTTTTGTACCATTTACCACGTAACCATCTGATAATCAAGTAACATTATATTCACCCATGAATTTCCTTTACAAAAAGTAAAAAGTCAGGACAACGCGAATGGTGTGAAAGAGAATGCGCAAGGGCGGTCTGAAAGGCGAAAAACGGATGAGTGGTTCGAGAATTCGGGATCAATAATCGACCTATCTACGGTTAGGTCACTGACATTTAACGGTTATGTAGCTTACTTAACCGTTAAATGTCAGTGACATAACTGCGTTATGTACACTACCTAACCGTAGTTAGGTCAGTCATTTGGAATTAACGAGCAAGCCTCTTGAAAGTAAAAATTGTGTATTCAGCTGATAGATAGCTGTTTATCAACCTGCTTCATTTTTGCCTTTCTTTTCGTCCGACTTCCCTTTTGCTCGAAAAAATCGATTCTCAGCGGGGGTTGAAAAAAATAAATCTTGACATTTACTTCATCGCTTAAACACGTCCTTGGATACATTGTTATGAGGAACTATTCATGGTGTTCAGCCGTGAACTTCCGCACCTGAGCCCTTATAGCTGCTTTAGCTACGCAGGAGTTGTATCTCTCTTAGCGTCATGAATCGTCTCGCTGATTCGGAAAACTTGATAATTAAAAATAAAGAGAGGGAGAGGAAAATAATGGGCTGAAGGACGCGTGTGTAAGTGAGACCGCCGTTAATCTTTCATCATTCAGATGAAAGAATTGACGAAAAAATATTCTAAATAATTTTGTAACAATCGGAATTCTTTGTACCTTTGCATTGTGATCGTTGATATGGCCTCGTAGCTCAGTTGAATAGAGCATCAGATTCCGGTTCTGAGTGTCGCGGGTTTGAGTCCCACCGAGGTCACTTTTTATAGATTACATTCTTTTCATTCAAAATTACTCTCTAGCGCAAAGCTCGTGGTGACATGCGCTTTGCGCGCTTTTTTTATAATAAAAATATAAGAGACATACATACAATACATGATGAGAAAGAGAATAAGGATCACTCCGGAATATGTTGTGTATCTTTGTTTGTGGCCGTTGCTCATGATTATGCCGGTGGCAATCTTTTACTTACGGGCAAAAGCAGATATGCACATGGAATTCAGATGGGAAGAAGTCTTCCATATCTGGAAGTGGTTTCTGTTGTTTCTTGTTTGCTTTTTCATCCACAATTTCTTCCTGGCACCCTTGCTGCTTCAAAAGCGCTGGAAGGCTTATTTTCCCTTTACGTTAAGTCTGCTCTTTATTTTCATCGTAATATCCGGTCTTATGCATGAGCCGGGTCCGATGGGGCATAACGGCCCACCCCGCCTGACGAATAAAGAAGCGCGGATAACAGACAGCTTCGAGCGTCAAAAGCGACCGTTCAGCGACGTGTTCCTGAGACCCATGGTGCCCGTGAATGTTCTTATCCTCATCAGTCTTTTAGGGCTCAACCTCGGCGTGAAGCTGTATTTTAAGTCGGAGCGGGACCGGGCCAATCTCCAGCAGCTGGAGAAGGAGAAAATGTTTCTGCAGCTCCAATACCTGAAGTTTCAGATCAATCCCCACTTCTTCATGAACACGCTCAACAATATCCAGGTGCTCATTGACATGGACGCAGAGGCTGCCAAGGCCTCGCTCCGTGAGCTTTCCGTGATGATGCGCTTCGTGTTGTACGAAGGAGACAAGGACATGGTGTCACTCAAGAAAGATGTCGGCTTCCTGCGCAACTATATCAAGCTGATGCAGCTGCGCTACACTGACTCTTTGACGGTGACTGTTGACATACCCGACAGTCTGCCAGACATCTCCTTGCCTCCGCTGATCTTTCCTACATTCGTAGAAAACGCCTTCAAGCATGGAGTCAGCTATACGCAACGCAGCTTTATCACCGTCATGATAGATGTGGATGAAGGCAAGCTCCTCTTTTGCTGCTTAAACAGTAAGCCCAATCAGGCGGAACAACAACGATTAGCGACACAGGACTGTGGGGTGGGGCTTACCAACGTCAAACGCAGGCTCGATTTGATTTATGGTGACAGCTACTCGCTGAAGATTGAGGAAAAAAATACCTCCTATAAGGTTCTGTTATGTCTCCCCATTAAAAATTTTCCAATCGTAAACAATGCAACAAGAATATAATATGATCAGAGGTCTGGCTGTCGACGATGAGCCTCTGGCGCTTCGCCAACTTACTAATTTTATTCAGCGGATACCTTACCTGAAGCTTGCGGCATCTTGCTCAAGCGCCTTGAACACACGGGAGGTGCTGTTGAAGGAGCCGATCGATGCCGTCTTCTGCGATATCAACATGCCCGATCTCAATGGCATGGATTTCATCAAGAGCCTGAACGATCCTCCGCTCGTCGTGTTCACCACGGCTTACAGTGAATACGCGCTCGAAGGTTTCAAGGTGGATGCCGTCGACTATCTGTTGAAACCCTTCGGTTTGGATGAGTTCTGGCGAGCGGCAGAGAAGCTACAGAAGCGCATCGGATTGAGCGCCGACGTGCTTCCAGCACCTGTTCCTGCCATTGCCGATACCGCCCGGGAAGCACCGGCGGGGAAGATTGAGGCGCAGACCGATTCGATCTTTGTGAAAGTGGAGAACAGAATGGTAAAGATCACCCTGAGCGATATCTATTATATTGAAGGCATGAGCGAATATCTGAAGATTCATCTCAAGGGCAATGACGAGCAGGGACAACCGCGGAAGCCGGTCATCGTGCTCTATTCGCTTAAAAGAATGGAAGAGCGTCTGCCCGACATCTTCATGCGCATTCACCGTTCTTTCATCATCAATCTGCGTTATGTCAGGGAAGTGACGAAGACACGCGTGGACATGGGCAACAGCATTCTTCTGCCGATAGGAGAACTTTACAGAGAGAACCTCAACAATTATCTTTTGCGTAATTATATAGGCAAATGATCGCTTTTTGGCCTCGTAGATGGAAAAAGGTGAACAATAGCGTGTCTATGTCATTTCTTTTTCTTACTTTTGCACTGATATTTATATAATGCGATGAATAAGACCATCTACAGTCGGTTTGATAAGAAAGCAATAACAGACCTCCCCGTTGTGACTTTCCCGGGGAGAGTGATAACAATTATCACCCCGGGAGAGGCCGAGAAGGCTGTCGATTACCTGCTTCAAAGCGATATCATGGGTGTAGATACAGAGACGAAGCCTGCTTTCCATCGTGGAGAACAGAACAAGGTAGCCTTGCTGCAAGTATCCAACAGAGATACTTGTTTCCTTTTCCGGTTGAATCTCATGGGTATCACGCCCGCTGTCAAACGGCTGCTTGAGGACAAGACCGTTATGAAGATAGGCCTCTCCTGGCACGACGATATCCGTGGGCTGGAAGCGCGGGAACCGTTTACGCCGGGGCTGTTCATTGATTTGCAGGATATCGTGGGCGAAATAGGAATCAAGGACCTGAGCCTGCAAAAGATTTATGCCAATATCTTTCATGCCAAGATCTCCAAGCGCCAGCGGCTCACCAACTGGGAGGCTACGCCGTTGACGGAAAAGCAAAAGCAATATGCCGCCATTGATGCCTGGAGCTGCATCCAGATTTATGATGAACTGAACCGTCTCAAGAAAACGGGGGCGTATAATCTTGTCGTCGTACCTGAGCCGGAGCCTGCTCTATCAGCTCAGAAAGATAAAGAAAAGCCCGACAGCGCTAAGAAAGCTGCCGATGAACCGGTCAGAAAGAAAGCCGCCAAAGCTAAGCCGGCCAGGAACCCGGGAAGAAAAAGGAAAACAAAGAAAACGTCTTCAGTAAAAAAGAATATAAATGTACAAGAACATATATCTTAAGAAAGGTAAGGACGAATCGTTGAAGCGCTTCCATCCTTGGATCTTCTCCGGTGCCATCCATCACATGGATGACGGCATAGAGGAAGGCGATGTCGTGAGGGTGGTGAACGCCAACGGCGACTTCATTGCGGTAGGGCATTATCAGAAAGGTACCATTACGGTCCGTGTCCTCTCCTTTGAGGATGAGCCTGTCGGTGCCGACTTTTGGGAGAAGAGCATTCGCTCGGCGCTCAATATGCGTATTCGCATCGGGATTGCTGACAATCCGGACAACAATACTTACCGGCTCGTTCATGGAGAGGGCGACTATCTTCCCGGGCTCGTCATCGATTGCTACGGTAAGACCGCTGTCATTCAGGCGCACAGCGTGGGCATGCACTTCAGCCGTAACGAGATCTGCAAGGCGCTGCTCAAGGTGATGGAAGGCAGAATAGAAAATGTGTTCTACAAGAGTGAGACGACATTGCCGATGAAGAAGGATCTCCATCAGGAAGACGGGTTCCTCTATGGACACACCGATGACAATGTGGCCGTGGAGAACGGACTGAAGTTTCATATCGATTGGCTCAAAGGCCAGAAGACAGGATTTTTTATTGACCAGCGTGAAAATCGCTCCCTGCTTGAGCACTATGCTAAGGGCAAGAGCGTGCTTAACATGTTCTGCTATACGGGAGGCTTCTCTGTCTATGCCATGAGAGGCGGTGCCAAGGTTGTACATTCCGTAGACAGCAGCGCAAAGGCCATTGAGCTCACGAAGCTCAACGTGGGAATGAACTTCCCCGGTGATGTGCGCCATGAGGCCATCTGCGACGATGCTTTCGATTATCTCGACAGTCACGACGACAGCTACGATCTTATCATTCTTGATCCACCCGCTTTCGCCAAGCACCGCTCGGCCTTGCACAATGCGCTGAAAGGATATATCCGCTTGAACGTCAAAGGATTGGAGAAGATCAAACACGGGGGCATCTTGTTCACCTTCAGCTGCTCTCAAGTGGTAACGAAGGAGAACTTCCGTACGGCTGTCTTTACGGCTGCTGCTCAGGCTCATCGAAAAGTGAGAATTCTGCATCAGCTGCACCAACCCGCCGATCATCCCATCAATATCTACCATCCGGAGGGCGAATATCTTAAAGGGCTCGTCCTCTACGTGGAGTAGGGTACACTCGGTGCCTTCGCTTATTGGGTATTGAACGAGCGGTTACTGGGTACAGAGCAATCGTTGCATCAAGAAAGGTTAGAGGGGTCACTGCATTTTCTCTAACTCCTCTATTCCTTTCAGCGTGCAGAATCCGCGCACATAAATCATCGTAATGTTTTGGAAGACCTCTTGGATGCCATACTTTTCCATAAGGCCATTCTCCATTGAATCGGAAATGGCTGTTTCAGCATATTCGCCAATGAGCTCGTAGTTGACATCTTTTCTGAAATATCCATTCTTGATGCCTTGCTCAAAGAACGACTTAGCTTCTGCCTTTTTTTCCCGGTTCGATTCTTCTAACCATTGCACCACCGTCGGATACTTTTGCAGCTCCTTGACAAATTTGATAGAGATCTTTGATGTAAGGCGCAATTGGAAACGATAAAACTCGAGAATCGTCTCTATCTCCGTATGCTGTCCTGATTCTTTAAAGCACTTGAAATGCTCATCACGCGTCCTTCTCATTCGTTGAACGCAGTGAAGGAGCAGCATCTCCTTATTGCAGAAAATTTCGTAGAGCGTACGCTTGGAGATAGACAGATCGTTAGCGACATCGTCCATTTTCACGGCCTTAATGCCCTTGGCAAGGAACATTTCTGTCGCTTTGTCGATGATTCTGCTGCTTAGCAGAACCCTGCAGTCTGATGAATTGTCAACCTTGGATGTCATTTGCCTTATATTTGCATACAAAATTACAAAAAAGTACAAAACTATTTTCAATTTCTACGTTTTTTTGTAACTTTGCCATGGAAAACATCCAATATTTAACAAATTTGATATGGTAAAAATTACCAAAGAAGCTGCTTTAGCTTATCATGCTGACGGACGGCCGGGCAAAATAGAGGTTAAACCCACGAAGCCCTACCGCACGCAAACAGACCTTAGTCTGGCTTACTCTCCAGGCGTGGCGTTTCCCTGCCTTGAGATTCAGAAGAACCCCGATGATGTCTATAAATATACCGATAAGGGAAACCTCGTCGCTGTGATCTCCAACGGCACTGCCGTCTTAGGTCTCGGCGATATCGGTGCCATGAGCGGCAAACCCGTGATGGAAGGCAAAGGGCTGCTCTTCAAAATCTACGGGGGCATTGATGTGTTTGACATCGAGGTCAACGAGAAAGACCCGGAGAAGTTCTGCGAGGCTGTGGAGAAAATTGCTCCGACATTCGGCGGTATCAACCTTGAGGACATCAAGGCACCTGAGTGCTTCTACATTGAGAACCGCCTGAAGAAGACGCTCGACATCCCTGTGATGCACGATGACCAGCACGGTACCGCCATTATCTCGGCTGCGGGACTGCTCAATGCCTTGGAGGTTGCAGGAAAGAAGATTGAGGACGCCAAGATTGTTGTCAACGGTGCAGGAGCTGCTGCAATCAGCTGCACGAAGCTCTACTGCTCCTTAGGTGCCAAGCATGAGAACATCATCATGCTCGATTCCCGGGGCGTTATCTACAAAGGCCGTGAACACGTGAACGAGCAGAAAGCTGAGTTCGCCACGGACCGCACGGATATCCATACGCTCGAAGAAGCCATCAAGGGTGCCGATGTCTTCGTCGGGCTGTCAAAGGGCAATGTCCTCAGTCAGGATATGGTTCGCTCCATGGCTCATATGCCTATTGTCTTTGCGCTTGCCAATCCTGTGCCGGAAATCTCCTATGAGGATGCCATTGCCGCGCGTCCCGACATCTTGATGTCTACGGGACGTTCCGATTATCCTAACCAGATCAATAATGTCATCGGCTTCCCATACATCTTCCGCGGTGCCCTTGACGTCCACGCCAAGGCCATCAACGAGGAGATGAAGCTTGCTGCTGTGAGAGCTATTGCCGACCTTGCCAAGCAACCAGTGCCCGACATCGTCAATCAGGTTTATCATGTCACCGACCTGCAGTTCGGTCCTAAATATTTCATCCCGAAGCCTGTTGACCCGCGTCTTATCACGGAAGTGTCTGCGGCTGTGGCCAAAGCTGCTATCGAGAGTGGGGTAGCGAGAAGGACCATCACCAACTGGGATGAATACAAGAACCGGCTGAAGCAGATGCTGGGTCAGGAGACCAAGCTCACGCGTACGCTCCATGCTACAGCAGCTCTCCATCCACAGCGTGTCGTGTTTGCCGAAGGCGGTCACCCGACGATGATGAAGGCAGCCGTAACCGCTCTGCAAGAAGGCTTCTGCCATCCTATCCTTCTTGGAAACCCCGATCGTCTGAACCGTTTGGCCAAACGTCTGAAGCTTGACCTCACAGGTGTGGAGATCGTTGATATGCGCGCTGATAAGGAGCAAGGCCGTCGCGCTACCTATGCCAAGCATCTCGCTGAGAAGCGCGCGCGGCAGGGTGTCACCTTTGAGGAGGCCTATGATAAGATGTATGAACGAAACTACTTTGGTATGTCCATGGTGGAGCAGGGCGATGCCGATGCTTTCATCACTGGTCTCTACACCAAGTACAGCAATACGATCAAAGTGGCCAAAGAGGTTGTAGGCGTGCGGCCGGAGTATAACACCTTCGCTACCATGCATATCCTCAACTCAAAGAAAGGTGTCCTTTATCTTGCCGATACGCTCATCAATCGGCATCCGGATCAGAACGTACTCTATGATATAGCGAGACTGTCTGCTCATACTGTCAGATTCTTCAATCAGGAACCTGTCATTGCCATGGCAAGCTACTCCAATTTCGGTACCGATACAGTCGGTTCACCGGTGGCTGTGCATCAGGCTGTGGAGAAACTTCAGAAAGATTACCCCGACATGCTCGTCGACGGCGAGATGCAGGTCAATTTCGCTTTGAACCGTGAGCTTCGTGATGACAAATATCCTTTCACACGCCTGAAAGGAAAGGATGTCAATACACTCGTCTTCGCCAACATGAACGCGGCAAACAGCAGTTACAAGCTCATTCAGGCGCTCGATCCCGACTGTGAGGTGATCGGCCCTGTGCAGATGGGTTTGAACAAGCCTATCCATTTCACTGACTTTGAGGCCAGTGTGCGCGATGTGGTCAATGTCACTGCTGTAGCTGTTATCGATGCTTACGTGGATAAAGTGAAGAAGAGCAAGTAATTGACGCTTTCGCTAAAGAGCGATAACGAATATATAAAAAGAATACAGAGAGCCTTACGACTCTCTGTATTCTTTTTATGATTGCGGTCTTTTGTGTAGAGTGCCTCAACGATTCTCTGTATCTGGAACGTTGCTTATAATATTATAATGTTTTTGTTGCGCGGGATTATGCCCTGTCGTCCTACTTTTCAATGATCATATCGAACTGGCAGCACGGGTCTGTTCTGTGAGCGAATTGTTTGGTCATATGACTGATGCCAAAGAGAACAGAATAGGTTGAAGCTTTGATAGTCTTGCCGTCGGGTAGGAATTCTAAAATACGTATCCATCCGTCTCCGCCGTTGCCTTCCCATCCGCCTCCTAAGCACTGAATGTTCCACATGAACTGGAACACTTTCTTGCCGGCATCGTTAATGCTTTCCAAGTAGGCAGTGTTGTTTTTGAAGTCCTGTGCACTGCCAGGGTGCTTATAGTCGGGATGTCCTGTATGTCCGCAGATGACAAGTCTGACATTGGGACACTTCCTCACGAACTTGTCCCACGTCTGCTTGCCGAAGTTCTGCGACTTAATCTTATAGCTCTCCTTGTCGGTCAGTGTGTTGGTCAACTCTTTCAGATAAGTATGTGTAAGCACAATGACGAGATGGTCTTTGTATGTCTTACTGTTGCAGAGGTTCTTGGCCCATTCCAACACCTCATCGCGCGGAGCCCATTCGAAATTGATGACAAGGAGCTTGCCCCAGTACTTCTCGTTGAACTCCCATGCGGCGTTTTCCAGTGATTGGCATCCCATACGGCTCGGATAGGTAGCCACGAGATGCTCCGCCGACTTGGAATTTCGCTCGAAGGTGTAGTATTCCGGATAATGGGTGAACTCTTCGTCTCCCCTCACGTATCCATATTCATGATTTCCACCGGCTATCATGTAGGTGACGCGGTTGTCGAGCCGTTTGAGACAATGAGAACTCCACTCCCACATTTGCTTACTGGTCTGGTTGAGCATCTTACGGTTACGGACGATGTTTTCGTTTTGCTCTACGAGGTCACCGGTGAAGAGGACACCTTGGATGTTCAGATTCTCCACGTTGTCAGCTATCCAAGCTGTGCACAGTTCGAAAAGCGGTTGGTTGATGTCGTACTTGGTGTAGCCTTGCGGATCACCGAAGACAATGAATGAAAACGAGTTAGGGTCGGTTAAATGTTGTTGGTCTGCGCGGTGCTGAGCACATAGAGAGTTGACAAACAGTAGTGCTCCAAGTACGCACAAAATGTTTTTTCTCATTTTAAGATTATGGTTTATTTGTATAGTATATGTCAATTACATGATCGTTAATACCTTTTATTATTTCCATCCTAACAGTTTGCCCACGACGGTGGCGAAGCGCAGTGCCCATTTGGGAACAAAGGTCATCATCTGATTCCACATGGGCTCAGGCAGCTGATGGTAAGCGGCGTTACGGAAGATGTTGGGGAGCTTCCGTGCCCTGTTTTCTTTACCGGTCTCAATCAGCTCCACGAAGTTGGGATTTACGAGCACGCCCAGTCCTATGGCCACAAAATCTGGCCAGGTGGCTGTTGTAGGCTTCCAAAGCCATGACGGGAGTGCGCAGTCCGCCCACTCCTATCAGCGCCACGCCTCGTCCTTTGAGTCGTTCTTTGGCTAATTGCAGGCGTGGCTGTCCGGCACCGGCACCGCGCCGTGCCTTGTTGTAGAAGCCGTGGAGCGACATGTGGACATATTGTACGCCCTTATCCGCGAGGGCATCGATGAGTGCCAGCGTTTCGTCCATGGTCAGTCCGTTCTCACCTGGTTCTTCCGGTGTAAGGCGGTAGCCGATGATGAAGTCTGGGCGGTCCATCCGTTTCCGCACCTCCATGACGGCATCGGTCACAGCTAAAGGCAACCGCATTCTTTTCTCAAGCGTTCCTCCCCAGTCGTCAGTGCGCTTGTTAGTCTTGGCAGAGAAAAACTGTTGGAGCAGATAGCCGTTGGCTCCGTGTAGCTCGATGCCGTCGAAGCCCGCGCGGATAGCAAGTTCGGTGGCATAGGCGAAGTCGTGGATGACGTTGCGTATACCTTCCTCTGTCAAGGCTTCCGTTTTCACTTTCAGTTTGTTGCCTAAGGTGTCTATCTCCTGGTCGTCGAGTAGGCTCGGTGCAAAAGCCACACCACCGTTGAGCGCGGTGACCGCTGCTGCTCCAGCGTGCTGCAACTGGGCTATTGCCAGAGCCCCTTCGCTTTTCATCGCCTTTGCTCGCTTTTTCAGACTATTCTCGTCGCTTTCCTGGTAGGCTGCGGGTTGTCCGGTGAAGCCAATTCCTTCGCGGCTGACGGCAGTGGCGGCACTGATGAACAGTCCGAAGCCGTGGGCACGGGCTTTTAGGTAGGAGAGCTCTTCGTCAGTGGCTTGTCCGTCCTTATCAGCTGACCAGTGGGTGAGTGGTGCAATGGCAAGTCGGTTTCTTGCGGTGACACCGTTATTGAACGTATAGCTCTCGAAGAGGGGCTGGAATTTCTCTTTCATCTCTGTCTGTTTAATAATCTGTTTAGTAAGATGTATTATTTGTAATATTATTTGGGATAATCGCCCGACGCCGTTTGTGTGCATCGATAGTTTCGTCACTTGCCCACATAAACATTGTTATAGAGCAGCAAAGCGATTAACGTTCTTTTCTTTCTTTAGCAAAGATAATGATATATTCGTGTATGGCCAAAGGATAGTGTCAGGTTTTAATAACTTTTATGCTATGGCCAATTGAGTGTAGCTATTTGTCGATGACAATAACGTGAAATAAGTGGTATCGTAAGACAAAACGACAGTAAAAAACAATAAAACATTAACAGAGAATCTTTGTTATTGTCAAGGAAAAGTTGTAATTTTGGCATCAATTGAAAACAGATAATCATGGAAGAAAACAATAATGTCTGGCCCGGCCCGAAAGGGATGATACCTGTGACAAGCGGACGACCGAGTGACGCTAACGTGACAACACGCAATTATCTCGATCAGATACTTGTAGAGATGCGTGCCATTGACGCAACGATGCCGGATCTCTCTACGGAAATTTTCGGGCGTAAATATTCTACGCCGCTGATGATGCCGGCCTTCTCGCACCTGAATAAGGTACTTAAGGACGGTCGAAAGCCGATGAATGAATACTCGGAGGTTGCCAATGAGATGAATATTCTCAACTGGATTGGCATGGAATCTGACGAGGATTATGCTGACATTGTATCTTGTGGTGTGCCGACTGTAAGAATCATCAAACCTTTCATGGATCATAATTTGATTCTTGAGCAGATTGCTTTTGCGGAAAGTCACGGTGCAGTGGCTGTCGGTGTAGATATTGACCACGTTCCGGGTAAGAATGGACAGTATGATGCCCCAGATGGCATGCCCCTTGGACCGGTACTGTCCGAAGACCTGAAGCGCTATGTCAAGGCCGCCCACGTGCCTTTTGTCGCGAAAGGGGTGCTCTCCGTACACGATGCACTGAAATGTCGTGAGGCAGGATGTCGGGCTGTTCTCGTTTCGCATCATCACGGCCGTCTGCCGTATGCCATACCGCCTGTTGCCATTCTTCCCGACATCAAGAAGGCCTTGAAGGGCAGCGGCATGCAGATCTTCTGTGACTGTCACATTGATTCCGGCTATGACGCTTATAAGGCGCTTGCCATGGGTGCAGATGCGGTCGCTCCTGGCCGTTCTATTCTCGCGCCACTGCTGAAGGCGGGCAAAGACGGATTGATAGACAAACTTAACAAGATGAACAACGAGCTCAAGGAAATGATGCTTTACACAGGCATTAAAAACACCCGCTTGTTTGACCCGACCGTGTTACACAGAACAAAACTATAATTGCATCATGACATTAGAACAAATTCTGGAGCACCGTAGGGCTGTCAGAAAATACGACCCTGATAAAGAGATTGATTCAGACAAGGTGAAAGAGTGCGTGCGCTTGGCAACGCTTGCTCCGACAAGTTCCAACATGCAGCTTTGGGAGGTATATCATGTTACAGATCCTGCAGTGTTGAAGATGATGGCTGTAGCTTGTTTCGGTCAGGGCAGTGCGAGCACCTGTAAGCAGATGGTCGTGTTTGTGACGAGACAAGACAAATGGAAGGCGCATGCCAAGGCTGTGCTTGATGCCAACATTGCGGAGGTGATGAAAAATAGTCCGGAAGAGCGTAAGGCGCACCGCATTGCCTTGCAGAAACAATATTATGCCAGGCTTATGCCGCTCGTGTACAAGCGTTGCTTCGGCTTGCTCGGCATCGTAAGAAAGATAGCTGCACAGATCATCGGACTTTCGAGACCTATTACGAGACAAGTGACGGAAGCCGATATGCGAACGGTGGTGCACAAGAGTTGTGCCTTGGCCGTTCAGACTTTTATGCTTGCCATGAGCGAACAAGGTTATGACACTTGTCCGCTTGAGGGATTTGACAGTCTATTGGTCAAGAAGGCTCTCGGGCTGCCTCACGAGTGTGGTATCAATATGGTAATCACGTGTGGCATACGAACCAATGGAGGGGTACGCGGGGAACGTTTCCGTCTGCCGTTCGATGCGTTCTATCACAAAATATAAACTTTTCTCTCCTGTATTTGAGTCTTAATTAATAAACCTATTTATATGAATCAAAACAAAAACTATGTGTTGCCCCTTGCCATCATTGGGCTGTTCTTTTTCTCCTTGGGCTTTGCTTTAGGAATCAATTCGTATCTTATGCCGGTGTTGAAGAATGCCATGAATATATCCGGTGCTGCGTCGAGTTTGCTTCTTGCCGCAACGTTCATCCCATTCTTGCTCTTGGGCATTCCTGCGACGTGGTGCATTCGCAAGATCGGTTATAAGCGCACGATGGCGCTGTCGTTCCTTATCTTTGCTGTTGCATTCGGATTGTTCATCCTCGCTGCCATGGATCAGTCCTTGGTGTGGTTTCTCATTGCCAGTTTCGTGAGCGGATCGGCCAACGCTGTACTTCAGGCTTCTGTCAATCCTTATATTACGATATTAGGTCCGCTCGATTCTGCTGCCCGCCGTATTTCTTGTATGGGCATCTGTAACAAACTGGCATGGCCTGTGACAACACTTTTCATCACTTTTGTCATCGGTAAAAGCATTGGAGAGACGCAGATGAGTGACCTCTATCTGCCGTTTGCCATCATTATAGCCATTTTCCTTGTCTTAGGTATCATAGCCTTGCTTGCCCCATTACCGGAAGTGAAAGCAGCCGGTGAGGATGACGAAGAATCAGCTGAGAAGTCACCTGTTTGCTCTTATGCGGAGGGAAAGACAAGTATCCTTCAGTTTCCTCATCTTCTTTTGGGCTGTCTCGCGCTCTTCCTCTATGTCGGTGTAGAAACAATCTCCTTAGCCACGGCTACGGGGTATGCTCAGTCATTAGGCCTTGATGGAGATAACTATGGCTTTATTCCTTCTATTGGCATGATTGTTGGTTATATTTGTGGCATTCTCTTCATCCCTAAATATCTTTCTCAGGCTGCTGCGATGCGTATCTGTGCCGTTATCGCTGTCATTGGCAGTGTAGCGGTAGCAGTAGTACCCGATCCGACGATCTCCGTTTATTGCATTTTCCTCATGTCACTTGGTTGTTCGCTGATGTGGCCGGCTCTTTGGCCGCTTGCAATGGCAGACTTAGGTAAGTTTACTAAAGCTGGATCTTCACTTCTCGTTATGGCTATGGCTGGGGGTGCAGTGATGCCTTGGGTACAGGGGCTTATTCAGGACGCTTATTCGTTCCAAACATCTTATTGGGTCTGCGTTCCGTGCTTCCTTTTCATTCTCTATTACGGCTTCGCCGGATATAAAATAAGAACTAAGTAATCACATAGGTTTATGTATAATCACATCGATCTATAAATCACTTAGTCTATTAATGAAAAATCCTTGTACTCGTAATAGGGTACAAGGATTTTCTTTTAGCGTGTCCAATTATTTATCATAACGGCACTAATTGGACGTATGGTAAGAGGGTAGGAGGCCTACAACTTCTTTACTTGATAGAGATCGGTGCGACGATCCTGAAGGTTTCGGGTGGAACCGTAGGCGTGAAGTTCTGAGAGCTGACTGAGATCGACATCAGAGATAAGGATCATTTCGGTGTTGGGCGTTGCCTCAGCACGGCGGCCGTCATAAGGGAAAGCAAAGTCGCAAGGTGTGAACACGGCCGACTGTGCATATTGCACATCCATGTTCTGTACGCGTGGCAGGTTACCGACACTTCCCGTAATAGCCACATAGCACTCGTTCTCGATGGCTCGCGCCTGAGCACAGAGGCGCACGCGGTTGTAGGCATTCTGCGTGTCGGTCATGAAAGGCACAAAGAGGATCTGCATGCCTTCGTCGGCCATGATGCGTGAGAGTTCGGGAAACTCGACATCGTAGCAGATCAGTACACCGATGCGGCCGCAGTCGGTATCAAACGTCTGGATATGGTTGCCTTTTGACAGTCCCCAGTATTTCAATTCGTCGGGTGTTACATGTATCTTCTCATACATGTCAACCATACCGTTGCGGCGGCAGAGAAATCCGACATTGTAAAGGCCTCCGTCCTGTTTGATGTACGGCATAGAGCCCGTGATGATATTGATGTTATAGGTGATGGCAAGCTCGCGGAAGCGGTCGCGGATCTTCTCCGTATACTGTGCGAGCGAGCGGATGGCCTGTGCCTCTCCCATCTTGTTGAACGGAGCCATGAGCGGCGCGTTGAAATATTCCGGGAAGACCACAAAGTCGGCCTTGTAGCTCGACACGGAGTCGACGAAGAACTCTGCCTGCTCCACGAGGTCATCAATGTTCTTATACGATCGCATCTGCCACTGCACCAGACCGATACGCACGGTCGGCCGGCGCTCCACCTTTTTCTGCGTCTGTGGCGGCTGATAATAGATGTTGTCCCATTGCAGCAGACAGGCATAATGGCACGACTCCTCATCGTTCGGGAGATAGTTGCGCATGACGCGGCGCACGTGGAAGTCGTTGTGCAGCTGGAAGTTGAGCACCGGATCATAGATCTCTCTCGCCCGTACCTTTTCTATATACTCCTTCGGCCGCATCTTGTCGGCGTACTTATGATAATTAGGAATGCGTCCGCCGAACATGATAGCCTTGAGGTTCAGCTTCTCGCAGAGTTCCTTACGGTATTCGTACATACGTCTGCCGAGGCGGAGGCCGCGGTAGTCGGGATGGATGAACACTTCGATGCCGTAGAGAATGTTACCTTTGGGATCATGGGTGTCGAAAGTCTCGTTGCCGGTCACCTGCTCATAGGTGTGGTCGTTTTTTACCATGTCATAGTTGACGATGATGCTCAGTGCACAGCCCACGATCTTATCGTCAGCGATGCATACCACCTGACCTTCTGGAAAGATATTTATGAGTTTCTGGATCTGTTCATGTGTCCAGAAAACATCGTGATCGGCGTAGATACGATGGAAAGAGCCTGCAAGCTGGTCGTAATCTGACATCCGTAGATTGCGAAGCTCTATCTTGTTGATTGTTCGTTTGTTGTCCATAAAAAACTGATTACCGAATTTTGCGGCAAAGTTAGTGTAAATGATTGACAAAGCAACAACAAATCATAAAAAAAAGTAAAAAGAAGTGGGCAATGATTGTTTGTATCTATTATTTACTTATTTTTGCCGTGATATATATCAGATACATACAATTTAATAACGAATATTTTAATCGCGTAAATTATGAAATCAAAGAAGATTATTCTTTCAAGCGTGTTAGGGCTTTTTGTAGCCTTCGGCATGATGAGTTGCCATAATGGTAAAGCAGACAAAATGCAGGCTACCATTGACTCTCTTTCTACTTCTGATAGTCTCCATCAGGAAGATATCAGGCAGATGGCCGATTTCGTGAATGTCATGTCTGTAGGTCTTGACAGCATTTCTGCTCAGGAGGGTCTCATCAAGCAGATGGGAAGTCGTGAGGGTCAGATGGACAAGACGCAGATGCGCGCTCAACTTCAGAGCCTGGCAGAACTGCTTCGCAAACAGCGCGCCCGGATCAACCAGCTTGAAGCTGAGGTTGCCGGGAACAACTCTGCCTACGGTCAGCGTATCAAGAAACTCATTGCATATTACAAGTCGCAGCTCGACGAAAAGGACAAGCAGATTGCAGATTTGCAGCAACAGCTCAACGACAAGAACGTGAGCATCGCCAAGCTGAACGAGAGTGTTAACAACCTTACTACAAGCAACACGCAGCTGCAGAGCACTGTGGCCAGCCAGAGCAAGTCTATTGACCAGCAGAAGACGACTATCGCTCAGCAAGATGAGTCGCTGCATACGGCGTTCGTAGCAATAGGTTCTTCCAAAGAGCTTAAAGCTAAGGGCATTATCAAGGGTGGATTCCTTGCCAAGAAGAAGGTTGATGTCTCGAGTCTTCAGCCCGGCAGTTTTTCTAAGATCGATATCCGCAACTACAATGACATCCGGCTCAATTCTTCCAACCCGAAGATCATGACACAGATGCCATCCGACTCCTACTCCATCGAGAAAAATGCCAACGGCACCTCTACCCTACACATCAAGGATGTGGCTACCTTCTGGAGCGTCAGCAAGTATCTTGTGGTAAAACTCTAACGACAACGCTTAAATATCTACCTGCGGTTCTTCTTTTAACCGCTCATAGATTTGACTTTTGTCGCATTGTGATTTGCATCAAATCGTATTTTGATTTGGTGCAAATCTTTTTTCTGATATCATTATAAGAAAAGGTATGCATCAAAAAAAGAACAGACTTTCAACATTCTTGAGTCTATTGATATGTGTCCTCATGGTAGCTGCGGCTTCTATCCGAAGAGATGGCAAACTGCTCGGTCACGAACTGGGCAAGGACTCGGCACAGGCGTCATCCGCCAAAGTGGATACTGTGCGCACACTTGACGACGGTACCATGGTGGTGAATACGACTTCTCTCGGAAAGGATATTTCAGGCTATGGCGGTCCCGTGCCTTTGGAGATCTTTATCAAAGATGGGGTGATCCAGCAGGTTAAGCCATTGCCTAATCATGAGACCCCTGAGTTTTTCGGGATGGCTAAAACATTGTTGACGCGCTGGAATGGCAAGACGGTCAAAGAAGCTGCAGCCATGAAGGTCGACGGTGTATCTGGTGCGACATTTTCTTCCCGTGGTATTTTAGGCAACATGCGAGTCGGTCTGCAATATGCGGTGAAGAAGACAGAGAAGCGGAGCATCTTTGCTGATTTCGATCTCAGTGCAAAGAACATCAGTGGACTCATTGTCGCCCTCATGGCAGCTATCCTTCCGTTGTTTGTCAAGAATCGTCGTTATCGTCTCTGCCAGCAGATTCTCAACATCGTTGTGCTTGGCTTCTGGTGTGGTTCGTTCATGTCGTGGTCGGCGATCTTAGGCTACATGTCCAATGGTATGAATGTGGTCGCTTTGCTCCTCCCTACCCTGCTGCTTATTGTGGCCTTCATATATCCGCTTTTCGGAAAGAAAAACTATTATTGCACGAACGTTTGTCCTTATGGCTGCGTGCAGGAGCTGATTGGCAAGAACGTCAAGTATAAAATAAAGATGAGTTCGGCGACGATCAAACGCCTCAACCTTTTCCGCAAGGTGCTCTTTGCCGTTCTTATGCTCTGCTTGTGGACGGGGGTGTGGTCCGACTGGGTTGACTATGAGCCTTTCTCCGCTTTCATTTTCCAGTCAGCTTCCTGGGTGGTCATCACGATCGCCGTGGTTTTTGCCTTGCTTTCCGCCATCGTCATGCGTCCCTATTGCCGTTTTGTCTGTCCGATGGGGTCGCTTTTCAAGTTGGAGGGATAAAAAGAACAGTGACCGGTCTTGGGCCGGTCACTGTTTCAAAAATTTTAATCAGGACGTATCTTTCTGCTGTTTGCTATATTCTGTAGTGCTTTGTAGCGCGATCCATCTCACGCCGGTCTTCTTTTTCTTTCAGCGTCTGGCGCTTATCGTATTCCTTCTTACCGCGTGCGAGGGCGATGTCCATCTTCGCCCGGCCCTTGTCGTCGATAAAGACCAGAGTGGGAACGATGGTCAGTCCGGGTGTCTTCGTGTCTTCTGCAAGGTGGCGAATCTCCCGTTTGTTGAGCAGGAGCTTGCGGTCACGACGTGAGGGCACGTTGGCGCGTGAGCCGTAGAAATAAGGAGAGATATTCATGCCTTTGACCCAGATCTCTCCATTGTTGATATAGCAGAACGAGTCGACGAGTGAGGCTTTGCCCATGCGTATCGACTTGATCTCCGTCCCCGTCAGCACGATGCCGGCGGTGTAAGTATCGATGAAATTATAAAGAAACGATGCTTTCTTGTTGCGTATCTGTACCGGACTCTTCCGGCGCAATTCTTGTTCAGTTTTGTTCATAAGTCTATTTTTCTATCTCGCAGAAGTCCTCCAGGTGATCGTCCACATAGTGGGCTACATCGGATGTAAACTCTTCTTCGTGCTCCACGAACGCGTCATCATAGTCGTCAAACTCGGGGAACTGTTCATAGAGAGCGTCAAACTCCTCCTGCGTGCAGTCTTTTTCGATCCGTTCATGGTATTTGCCGTAGAGCCGATGGGTCTCACTGATCATCTTGTAGAGATCATGCAAGCCCCAGTTGCGCACGGCTTTGGCAAACGGATTGAGATAGATAAAGGGTCCGTAGCCGTTGTGGATGAGTTCTACGAATCCCCCGTCCATCACTGCATCGCGCAAGATGATATAGGCAAGGAGCGTTATTTGGTCGCTGTTGAGTTTCGTCATCGTCTCTGCTGTAAGCGCTCCACCGATAGCCTCATAGATGCTGTCGGTGATGGCCTGCAGAAACTCGTCCATGCCTTTCTCTGCCGCCTCTTGTAAGGTGGTGTGCTTAATGGTTATCATATTTTTTAATCAATCTTCATCGGCACTTCCTTAAGATTCTTCTGAATCTCAGCGTCTGTCACACGATAGTTGGACAGGTCTCCATCGATGTAGCTCATATAAGACGGCATATCGATGAGGCCGTGCCCAGAGAGGTTGAAGAGGATGACGGGTGTCTTGCCTTCCTCGTTGGCTTTCTGTGCCTCCCGGATCGTAGCAGCGATGGCGTGGCAACTTTCGGGGGCTGGGACGATACCTTCTGTCTGTGCAAAGAGCATGCCGGCCTGGAAGCTCTCCAACTGCGGGATGTCGACGCCATGCATGTAGCCGTCTTTGACCAACTGCGAGATGATCATGCCGGCACCGTGGTACCGCAGGCCACCGGCATGGATGTTAGCCGGCTTGAAGTCGTGCCCGAGCGTGTACATCGGCAGCAAGGGCGTGTAGCCGGCTTCATCGCCGTAGTCGTATTCGAACTTACCGCGCGTGAGTTTCGGACAACTCTCCGGCTCTGCTGCTATAAACTCCGTGTCTTTGTGGGAGCCGTCGAAGACATGACGCATGAAGGGAAAGGCAATGCCGCCAAAGTTACTGCCGCCACCGAAGCATGCGATGACCTTATCGGGATATTCACCTGCCATCTCCATCTGCTTCTCTGCCTCCAGGCCGATGATTGTCTGATGAAGCGCTACATGGTTGAGCACGGATCCGAGGGTGTACTTGCAGCCCGGTGTCGTGGTAGCCAGTTCGATCGCCTCAGAGATTGCCGTACCTAACGAGCCGGGATGGTTCGGGTCGCGCGTGATGATATCCTTGCCGGCGCGTGTCGACATCGAGGGAGAGCCCTGCACCGTAGCGCCGAAAGTGCGCATGAGGTACGAACGATAAGGCTTCTGCTGCATTGTGATTTTCACCTGATAGACAGCAGCCTCCAGTCCATAAAGTTTGGCGGCATAGGATAAGGCACACCCCCACTGACCGGCACCGGTCTCTGTCGTGACATTCGTGTCACCCTCTTTCTTACAGTAGTAACACTGTGGTAGTGCAGAGTTGATCTTGTGGGAGCCGAGCGGATTTGTACTCTCGTTCTTGAAGTAGATGTGGGCACGCGTACCGAGCGCCTGTTCGAAAGCGTAGGCGCGTACGAGCGGCGTGGCGCGATAATAAGCATATTTCTCCTGAACCTCCTCGGGAATATCGATCCAAGGGTGTGTCTGGTCGAGCTCCTGCTTTGAGCATTCGAGGTTGAAGATATGGGCGAGATCCTCTGCTTTCATAGGCTCATGCGTCTTGGGATTCAAGAGAGGCAGAGGTTTGTTGGGCATCTCGGCTTGTATGTTGTACCACTGTGTGGGTAAGTCTTGTTCTGACAGTAGAAATTTCTTTTGATGCTTCATAATCGGAGTATTTAATTGATTACTATTGCAAAGATAAGGTTTTTCAAAATAATAGGAGAAGAAATAGGAAGAAAAATAAACGATTTTCAGTTTTCTATCGAGATCCTCCTCCTCTGTTTGCTTAGAAGGATATCAATCCCGTCTTCGTGAACAGATAAACCAGGATGGCCAAGGCGATGATGGCCACTATGCTCTTGATGAGACAGGTTGCCACCTTCTTGATGATGAAGATGGCAACGATGATGACGAGAAGCGCGAGGATGTAGTCGGTCATTTTATAATGTTGAATGTTAAATGATGAGTGAGGAGTAAAGAGTGAGGAGTGAAGAGTGAGGAGAGTTGAGTGAGGAGTTATGAGTTAGGAGCGAAGAGCGAAGAGAACGAGCGTGGGATCTCGGTCTCAAACTCCATGGGCTTGTGGGTCACGGGATGGTAGAAGCAGAGACGGAAAGCATGGAGGCAGAGACGGCCGATGGGATCGTCGCCATTGCCATACTTGACATCGCCACACACAGGATGGCCTAAGTCGGCAGCATGGACGCGGATCTGATTCTTACGTCCAGTCTCCAACTTGAATTCTACCAAAGAGTGAGCATCTGTGCGTGCAAGGACATGATAATGGGTGATGGCATACTTGCCTCCGTTGTCGTAGGGCGAACTGTAGGTGAAGTACGCGTGGTTGTCCTTGAGCCAGTTCTCTACTGTTCCCTCATCCTGTTCCATGACTCCCGAGAGCATGGCAACGTAGCGACGGTCGAAGACTATGTTATGCCAGTCGGACTCGAAGCGCAGTTCCGTCTCCTTGTCCTTGGCATAGACCATCAGTCCGCTCGTGTCACGGTCGAGGCGGTGGACGATATGAGCCGTACAGTGCTGGCGTGTCTGTCGGAGATAGTCGTCGAGTACGGTCTTGACGTTGAGCGTGCTGTGGCCCGCAGCCATCGAGAGGATGCCCGGCTTCTTATCCACGATGAGGAGATAACGGTCTTCGTAGACGATATGAACATAGCGGTTCTTGAACTCCACGTTCTGTTTCGTCTTGCTGACGGAGATCTTCATCCCCGGCAGCAAGGGATAATCGAACTGGGTGATGATCTTATTGTTGACCTTGATGCCATGCCCTGAGAGCGTCGCCTTCACCTTGGAGCGGCTCTCTTGGAGATGAGACAGCAGCCAGTCGAGGAGCCTGGCAGGCTCCTCAACGGTGTAATTGTCGAAACGCTGCTGGGGCTTCTGACCGACATGATTATTTGTTCTTTTGTTTTGCATTATTCTTTTCTTTGCCAGATAGAGGTGATCTTGCGATGGATGGCGATGATGTTGCAGATGCTCACCAAGAGGAACAGGCAGATGCCTAAGATGAGTGCCGGCAGCATCGTCCCACCGTCAAGGTTCGGGAAGAGCGTGGAGATGACACCCATATAATAGGCTCGGATGAAGACGATGGCAATGAGCGCGATGATGAGCACTCCTAAATTCAGGAAGATCGTCAGCAACTGATAAGGTTTCGCCACCTGTTGTGGACTGTAGCCGATGAGCAACAGGTTCTCCAGCTTCGACGAGTTCTTCTGCACGAGCAGATAGATGCTGAGCATGAGGATATAGAAACTCAGGACGGAGATGACGAGCCCCACGACCATGACCATGGTGACCATGAGGCGCAGGAAATAGGTCGTCTTTTCCGTGTTTAGCTTGTCATCCTCTACCTCGTAACCGTGGCGGTCAAAGTATTTTGTCATCTGCTCCGTCTTGCTGTTATCGGGGTCAAGGATCAGCCGTGAGGGATCGGGGTGCTTGTCGGGCGCGAACGTCTGGTTGGACCAGTCCATGAACGCCTGTGGCACGAGGATACTGCTCACACGTGATGAGAAACCAATGACGCGACCTTTGAATGAGCCACTGTTGTTGTTGCCCTGGACGAAGATGTCGAAATCGATCATACCCACAAGGCCGTCACTGATCTTCGGCAGTGAGCGGTTCTGTGCGAAGCCGAAGTTGTACATGGCAATGTAGCTGCGGGGTAAGATGATCGGCACCACATGGTCGCCGGGTTTGTAGCTCCAGGTGCCTTTCGGCGCATCGACAAAGGCATCGGGGATACTCTCTAAGAAGATCTCAGAGTTGAGAATGTTCGTACCGCTGATGCCCATGCGGGCTGTCACCGTGTATTGGTTGGATGTGAAGGCCCCAGTCTTCAGCGTGAAATGAGCGTTGTCGAGGTCACTGATGTCTTCTTTTGTGAAAGCATTGGAACGCCCCGACAAGGTGCTTCCCGTTCCTATCTTTTTCTCAACGATGATATAGTTGGACTTCATGAAGGAGTCCTCGCTCGTAAAGACCGGAGAGACATCCTTGTAGAACTGATAGCCCAACAAGACGATCAGCATGCCAAAGAGATTGGCAAAGGCAAACCCCACAAACTGGGGAATGCTGATATGTTGACGTAAGAGTTTCCAAACGAGATTCATAGCTTCACCGTCCTTTCATAGTTTAAGTTCATGTGTTTGCCGATGCTCGTGACAATGACACCGGCTCCCTGGCTCTTGGCCTCGTCCATCATAATCTTTCCCATGATGGCGGCGTTGCGGTCGTCGAGGTGTGAGATCGGCTCATCGGCGAGGATGAAATCGAACGGCTGTACGAGCGCACGGATCATGGCCACACGCTGCTGTTGTCCGAACGACATGCGGCCGATGAGCGAATTGGTCTTATCACCAATACCGAGCATGTCAAACCACTCAAGGATTTGTTTCTCCGACTTGAAGCCGGTGAGCTTGTTCTTGATCTGAATGTTCTCCATGGCTGTCAGTTCCGGGAAGAGGCGAAGCTCCTGGAAGAGGTGACTGATATGGTTGCGGCGCATCTCCACCCATTGGGAGACACTGTACGTCATGGTATCGTTGTCGTCGAAGAAGACGTGGCCCGTGTAGTCGTGGCGATAGCCTACGACATAACTGCAGAAGGTGCTCTTACCCTTGCCTGAGTCTGCCTCGACAAGGTAGAGATGTCCTTTCTCAAAAGAGATGTCGTTGGCCCAGATGTCAGAGACAAGATCCTTGCGCTCTGAGAAAACGCTGGGTACGACTTTTTGGAAAGTTATCTTATTCATTTGTGTGTATATATAATCTTTATTCTGTTCATGAGCTTCCTTTCCGGTCATTTGTCAACCTATTTCTCATCCATGGTGTAGACAATGGTGTTGACTTTGCCGAACAGCGGCTTGAGGAGGGAGGTCACGGCAGCTGCCTTCCCTGTTCCCAACGCCTGGAAATTGACAATCATCGCGAACTTCTTTCCGGTGATAAGATGCTGTAAATCAGTAGAGATAGGCTTCTTCGACGATGTGATGCTCTGCTTGGCTTCTTCCGGAGACCCGCCACTCATATACTGCATGTCGGGGGTGACTCCGAAATAGTAGGTCGTTCCACTTCCTGTATAATAGTAGCAGTTCTTACCCCAGTCTCCGATATGTCCGCCGGAGGGCACACTCTGCTTCCAATAGTCTACATCGGCCAGCCAGGGCGCTCCGGCCAGCTTCGCCGCCATCATGAGGTGAAAGTTGTCTTTGCCTAAGGACGAGGAGACGAGCGTGAGGTCACCGTTCACACTCTTCAAGATGTTATCCATATCGATGGCAGCGTTGATTCCTGCCAACATAGCTGTGATGGCACGATTTTGAATCATCAGTTGATGGAACTGTTTGCCGTCTACGTTGAGGAAGAGTCCTAACACATCGCTCTGCGACATGGCTTTAAGATAGGTTCCTTTGATGGGCCGGTAAACCTTCGAGGCTTTTTCTATAGCCGAATTGATACCTTTCTTATATGAGAACGTCTTGCCGTGCATGAGCAGTCGTCCGTTCTTGACCTCCATGGCCGCTGCGAGCATGACGTCAGCCGGGTCGGCATCTTTTGGGGCTCCGATAGTAAAGGGAGCGACAAACTGTTCAGGTAGCGCCTTGGTCTGTGAGACCAGAGCCATCGGTGCCTCGATGGAGTCGGCTGTGGCATACATCGGGGAAGCCTTAATGCCATCGTCTTCATCAGAACCCAGATAACGCGCCATCAGCGTCATCATATCGTCTTGGGCCGCGGGTACCACGGGCCCCATCATGAGAGCCGCCTCGTCGGAGAAGCCTATAACCCAGTTGGAGGGAAGGGCAGCAAACTGACAGTCGTGACGTTTGGTCAGGCTTAGACCAGCTTGTTTTAAGGTCTTCTCCAACTTACTGTCGCTGCTCACCTTGGCGCAGATTCCAAAATTGCCTTGTCCGTCCTCGAAGAAATAGACATCTTTTGAGAGATCCAGTCCCGTCTCATCAACATTGTTCACGTGTAGCAGCGACTTGAGAATGAGCGGACTCTTCGTGCCACTGAGTTTGGTGGTATTCAACCTTATCAGCATCTGGCTCTCCGAAGGAATGGCATTGAGGTAGTCATTTCCGGAGCACGATGCCGTCAATGCGATCAATGCGCACAGACAAAAGGATAAAAATAGAGGTGTGGGTATCCTAAAATGGCATTTCATCATATTTAATATTTTATATATTTCAGATTCTTTTCGTGAGTTGTGCCATTGTCACAGCCATCAGTCCTGCCGTCTCCGTTCGCAGCCGACTGTTGCCGAGAGTGATGGGTTTGAAGCCATGAGCGAGGGCGTGCTCTACTTCATCTGTCGCAAAATCGCCTTCCGGCCCGACCATCACACACACGGTCGCTTCTTTGGGCAGGGTGAGCAACTGGTCGTAGAGGTCGATACGTTCCTGATCATTGTAACAATGAGCTATAAACTTATAATCTGCTTGGCAAGATTCAACGAAGTCGTTGAACGGCATTAGCTCGTCTACGATGGGCTTGAAGGCTTTACGTCTCTGTTTCAGGGCAGCTATTACGATCTTTTCGATGCGATCCGTACGGATGACATGGCGTTCAGAGAACTTACAATCGACGAAACTCACGCGGTCGAAGCCTATCTCGGTAGCTTTCTCTACCATCCATTCGATGCGCTCCATCATCTTTGTGGGAGCGATGGCAAGATGGATATTCCCAGACCATGTCTTCTGTTGTGGCAATGTCTCTGAAAGGTGATAGAAACATCGTTTCTTGGAAGTCATGCCAACCTCAGCCTTGTAGAAGTGACCTACTCCATCCATCAGAAAGATGTCGTCTCCTTCTGTGAGCCGCAACACGCGGATAGCATGCTGTGCTTCTTGCTCGGGGAGTTCACTGCTGGTTGCCGCATCAGGGACATAAAAATATCGTTCTTCTTTCATCGGTTCAGTTACTACTGTCTTTCGTAGTGTTGTTGTCTGAGGATGCTGTGTTTCTCCTGTTTAGTTCGTCTCTCAGTTGAGATGCCAGCTCATAGTTCTCCGCTGCAATAGCCTTCTCCATAGCTTTACGGAGCATAGAACTTGACAGGGTGTTGACAGGCAAGGATACCCCTTGGGCTTTCATGTCGTAGACCGAACTTTGTTTTAGGAACAGTCTTTCGTCCATGAATAGCGGTATCTTATCCTTGCTTATATAGTTTAGCAACACGGCCTGTGCTCCCTCGAGCGGCACCTGTTCCAGTGAGTCGGTGTTGCTTAGTACGGCCGAATAATGACCGTTGTCCACACTGATGATGACGAGTTCCAACGACAGGTCTGTCTGCCATTTGATCACTTTGAAGAGAACGTCTGACAGTTCCGCATGGTGCTTGGACTTGTTAATGCGCAACCTAAACTCTTCATACATTCTGCTGTTGCAGGGTATGGCAATTTGGCGCTCCTGAAACGAGTCGGTAAGGATGAGCAATCCTTCCTTCTCCTCTCCGACGACCTCGGTGGCTTGTTGTAAAAATAACTTTATTCTTGTCATTAAAGATTTGTCTTTATTGTTTCTTGGCCGGTCTGAAAACCAGCGCAAAAGCAATGCCTACAGCGAGGGCAAAACCTGCAAAGATGAACCAGCAAGCCTGCCAGTTGCCCATGAGATAAGATGATCCTCCCCGGTCTGTCCATTCACAGAAATGGTTGACGATAGCTCCGGCAGACAATGTGCCGACGGTGGCACCGATGCCATTTGTCATCAGCATGAACAATCCCTGTGCTGACGCTTTCACGGAGGCGTCACACTCTTTGTCTACAAAGATGCCACCCGACACATTAAAGAAGTCGAAGGCTACCCCATAGACGATGCAGGAAAGGATGAAGAACAAGACACCCGGCATGGTGGGGTTTCCAACGCCGAAGAAGCCGAAGCGAAGCACCCAGGCGAACATGGCGATGAGCATCACCGCTTTGATGCCGTAGCGCTTGAGAAAGAACGGGATGAGGAGAATGCAGAACGCTTCGCTGACCTGTGAGATGGAGGTCAGCAAGGTGGCATTGCTTGCCGCAAAAGACGAGGCAATGACGGGGTCACTGCTGCCTTGGAAACTGGAGATGAAAGGACCGGCAAAACTATTCGTCACCTGCAACGACATACCTAAAAGGGCTGAGAAGATGAAGAACAATGCCATGCGGCGATCCTTGAAGAGCTTGAAAGCATCTAGTCCGAAGAGCTCCATGAGGGTCTTTTTCTGAGCATGGACATCTCTTTCAATACGGCACTGAGGAAGCGTGAAGACATAGAAGAACATGATAAGGCTCAAGAGGCCTGATACAAGAAACTGATTGTAAGTGTACTGGAACTTGTGTGCGTTTTGTGCGAGCGTCATAGAGAACGAACCGTTGTCCCATACCGCACAGTTGACGAACCACATGACAATGATAAATCCCACGGTACCACACGACCGGATCGGTGGGAAGTCGGTCACGGTATCGCCCCCATTGTTCTTCAGAACCGTGAACGCTGTCGTGTTAGTCAAGGCCAGCGTGGGCATATAGAAGGCGACGCTCAGCGTATAGAAGGCTATGAATAGCGATTTGTTGGCTATCTCATTTCCAAAGCCGGCAGACATGCCCATAACCCATAAAACAAGCATGAAACCACCCGCGAGAAGATGACAGATGCCCAATAGCTTTTGGGGCTGAATCCACTTATCGGCCACGATACCGATGAGGGTCGGCATGAAGATGGACACAATACCCTGAATGGCATAGAACCACGATATCTGAGCACCTAAGCCTGCTACGCCTAAATAGTTGCCCATACATGTGAGATAAGCACCCCAGACGCCAAACTCAAGGAACGTCAACACCGATAAACGAATTTTCAAGTTCATAACAGTACCAGTTTCAATTAATTTCTATCTGTTCTATATATTTTCGTTATAGCCATATTGCTAACGACATGCAAAAATACGCATAATAATTGAGATACGGCGAAGAAAAAGAACAAAGTTTATTGTATTTTTTGTGTTAAAAATTTGGTAAGTAGCGCAAAAACTTCTATTTTTGCAACTGGAAACACAAAATAACAACATTAATATCGTTTGCCTATCGAATAGACTTCTACTTCATTAAAAAATAGACATCAATGAAGGATTCAATGAAAGCTCTTGCTGCTTTGACAGATGAAGAGTTGGCGGTGCGTTATATGAATGGTGATAACGATGCGTTTGATCTCATCTTGAAGCACAATCAGTCGAAACTCTTCACATACATTTTTTATATTGTCCGCGATGAAGAAAAGGCAAACGACTTTTTTCAGGACACATTCATCAAGATTATCACCAAGTTGCAGTGTGGAATGTATTCTCCATCAGGCAAGTTCTTGGCATGGTGTATGCGTATCGCCCACAATGTCATCATGGATCAGTATCGTAATGAGCGTAACTTCATGATTGTAGAGCCTACGGAGGACAATGATCTTTCCAATCTCAAGACCAAAAACGTTCAGGATACGAATAAGGAGATAGAGTTTGCCAACACCCAGGTATTGGAAGACGTAAAGAAGATGATGAACAATCTTCCGACCACTCAGCGTGATGTTGTCTACATGCGCTTCTTCCAACAGATGTCGTTCAAGGAGATAGCTGATACGACCGGGGTTAGCATCAATACGGCGTTAGGCAGAATGAGATATGCCGTGCTTAACATGCGCAAAATGGCACGTAAACACGGCATACACTTGGATCTTGTGTAGAAGTACAGAAGTCATTTCTTATAAGTCCGGAAGTCCAGGCTTCTGAACTTCCGAACTTATAAACTTCTGAACTTATAAACTTCTGAACTTATAAACTTCCGGACTTAGTTTTCCTCGATATATTTGGCGATCCACTCACCCACCTCTTTGGTGCCGTAGTGCTTGCCTCCTTCCACCTGGATCTCAGGTGTACGGACATTGTTTTCAAGGCTTGCATCGCATGCTTTGCGGATGGCTGCACCCTCTTCCTTCAAGCCGAAGTGCTCAAGGAGCATCGCTGCGGAGAGAATCTCGGCAAGCGGGTTGGCAATGTTCTTACCGGCCGCCTGTGGCCAGGAGCCGTGGACAGGCTCGAAGAGCGGTGTATGCTCACCCAATGAGGCTGAAGGCTGAAGACCCATGGAGCCGGTGATGGCTGAGGTCTCATCGGTGAGAATGTCGCCGAAGGTGTTCTCAGTGACGATGACATCGAAGTAACGGGGCTCTGTGAGCACGCGCATGGATGCGTTGTCGATGAACATATAGTCGACCGTCACTTCTGGGTACTTAGGCTCCATCTCTTTGGCGATCTGTCTCCACAGACGAGAGCTTGCAAGGACATTGGCCTTATCAACAACGGTCAGGTGTTTATGGCGGCGCATGGCAAAGTCGAAAGCGACCTTCAGAATGCGCTCAATCTCAGGACGATAATAGATATCTGTATCGTATGCTTTCTCATTGTCCTGGTATTTCTCACCGAAATACATGCCACCTGTCAGCTCACGGATAACCACGAAGTCAGCACCTTTGATCAGTTCCTCTTTCAGCGGGCTCTTGTGAAGGAGGCAGTCGAATGTAGCTACCGGACGGACGTTGGCGAAGAGGCCGAGCTTCTTACGCATGGCGAGCAGACCTGTCTCAGGACGAACCTTCAGCGTGGGGTTGTTGTCAAAACGAGGATCTCCAACAGCAGCGAAGAGCACGGCATCAGCATCCATACAAGTCTTGAAGGTCTCATCGGGGAAGGGGTCGCCACAAGCATCGATGGCATGGGCACCGCAGATAGCCTCCTTATAGGTGAAGTTGTGACCGAACTTTTTTGCGATCACATTCAGTACGTTGATAGCCTCCGGCATGATCTCCGGGCCAATACCATCACCCGGCAGTACAGCAATTTTTAAGTTCATAATGATATATGATAAATGTTGTATGTTATTAATTACTTATTAAGCGGCGCACTTAATTCTTCCTCTACCATGTTCAGCATCTTGATGGTAGCCTGGATAGCGGCTTCCGTTTGGTCGGCATCAAGGCCCCGCGTGCGCCACTGCTTCTCACCGTCATTCCATGTGATAACTGTTTGAACAAGGGCATCCGTGCGGCCGCCTGGCGGAATGGTGACCGCATAGTTCTGCAAGAGCGGGAACGTGCGGTTGAGCTTCTCCTTATAAATCTTACGGAGCGCTTTCACGAAGGCATCATACTGACCGTCACCGGTAGAGTCGGCCTCGTAATCTTTCCCGTCGATGCTCACCTTCAGACTTGCTATGGGTTTCAGGCCATAACTCGTTGAAACCATGTAGCTGACGAGTTTCACTTTCTGCTCAGGCGTAGAGTGCTTGAGCACATCGCTGACGATATAAGGCAAGTCGTCCTGCGTGACGAGCTGCTTACGGTCGCCGAGCTCCGTGATACGCTGGGTGACGGCCTTTGTCTGCTCCTTGGTCAGCTCGAGACCTAAGTCCTCAAGGTTACGGATGATGTTGGCCTTACCTGAGTTCTTACCAAGTGCGAACTCGCGGTGCCGGCCGAATCGCTCCGGCACCAGGGCGTTGCTGTAAAGATGCGCTTTGTTGTCGCCGTCAGCATGAACGCCGGCGACCTGTGTGAAGACGTTCTCACCGATGACAGGCGTATTGGGAGAATAGCCAATGCCACTATATCCTGCCACGATGTTACTGATCTCCATCAGTGTCGACTCATCGATATTTTCCTTTACATGCATCTGGTCTTTCAGCATCACATGGATACTGCTCAGCGGCGCATTGCCACAACGCTCTCCTAAGCCATTGACGGTGACATGTATGCCTGAGGCTCCTGCCTGTACAGCCATAAAGGAGTTGCCAACTGCCATATCGTAATCGTTATGTGCATGGAACTCAAACTTCGCTCCGGGATAACGGTCGGTCATGGCTTTCATGTACTCATACGAGTTGAGGGGATTGAGAATGCCGAGCGTATCAGGCAACAGATACCGCAAGATGCCTTCGTCTTTCAACGCATCCATCATCTTCCACACATAGTCGCGGCTGTCGCGCATTCCTTGTGACCAATCCTCGAGATAGAGGTTCACATCCATGCCTTTTGAATGGGCATAAGCTATCACCTGTTTGATATCAGCGATATGCTCCTCCGGCGTTTTCTTCAACTGGTACTGGCAGTGGCGGAGGGATCCTTTGGCCAACAGGTTGATGGTCTTACAACCACACTCTGTGATCCAGTCGACGGATTTTGTTCCATCAACAAATCCCAAGACCTCTACCCTATTGAGCATATTATGCTGACGTGCATAGTTGCATATCATTCTGACTGCATCCTTCTCGCCTTCCGACACACGTGCCGAGGCTACCTCCACACGGTCGACACCGACTTCGGAGAGCAGATAACGGGCTATCATAAGCTTCTCATGAGGGAGGAAGCTTACGCCGTTGGTCTGCTCACCGTCGCGTAGCGTGCAGTCCATGATTTCTACTTCACGAACTTCTTCTGTCATGCTCTTTTATGTGTTTTCTCCCATGCCTCCACCTTATCCTGGTTTTGCACGAGGAAGTCGACATCGTCTAAGCCGTTCTCCAGACAATGTTTCTTATAACCGTTTATCTCAAAATGCTCACTGTGCCCTGTTGCAAGGTTTGTGACGGTCTGATTGGGCAGATCCACACGCACCTCTGTCTTGTGGTCTTTGTTGATGCTGTCGAAGAGTTCTTTGAGGAAAGTCTCAGAGACGACGACTGGCAGCACAAAGTTGTTGAGCTCATTGTTCTTGTGGATATCCGCAAAGAACGAACTGATGACCACGCGGAAGCCATAGCCGGCGATGGCCCATGCCGCATGCTCCCGGGAGGAGCCGGAACCGAAGTTCTTGCCAGCCACCAGGATGACGGCATCCTTAAAGTCGGGATTGTTGAGCACGAAGTCCTTCTTCTCTGAGCCATCGGCATTGAAGCGCCAGTCGTGGAAGAGGTAAGGTCCGAAACCGTCTTTCTGGGTCAGTTTCAGATAGCGGGCGGGAATGATCTGGTCAGTGTCCACGTTCTCCAGCGGGAGGGGGACACAGGTGGATGTTATGATATTAAATTTCTGCTTCATGATTAAAGAGTTCTGGGATCAGTGATTTTACCTGTTATTGCAGCGGCTGCAGCCACGAGCGGACTGGCGAGAATCGTACGGCTGCCGGGCCCCTGACGGCCTTCGAAGTTACGGTTGCTCGTAGAGACACTGTATTTACCAGCCGGCACTTTGTCATCGTTCATGGCTAAACAAGCGGAGCACCCCGGCTGCCGGATGGCAAAGCCCGCCTCAGTCAGCACTTTGTCAAGTCCTTCATCTTTAATCTGTTTGGCTACGAGATGAGAGCCGGGAACAAGCCAGGCGACGACATTCTCAGCCTTATGATGGCCTTTGACGATGTTGGCGAACGCGCGGAAATCTTCGATGCGACCATTGGTGCAGGCACCGAGGAACACATAGTCGATAGGATGGCCGAGCAGTTTCTCACCCGGTGTGAAGCCCATGTATTTGAGGCTCTTCTCAAATCCGGCACGCTCAGCCTCCGGAATCTCGTCGAGTGTGGGGATCGTACCGTTGATGCCGATGCCCATGCCTGGGTTCGTTCCGTAGGTGATACGTGGCTCGATATCCTCAGCATTGAAGGTGAGTTCCTTGTCGAAGACGGCATCGTCCCCACTCTTCAGTGTCTTCCAGTAAGCCACCGCCTTGTCCCAGTCGGCACCCTTAGGCGCATACTCGCGGCCTTTCAGATATTCGAAAGTCGTCTCATCAGGAGCCACGAAGCCACCACGTGCACCCATCTCGATAGAGAGGTTGCAGAGGGTGAGACGACCGTCCATCGTCATGTCCCGAACCACGTCTCCGGCGTATTCCACGAAGTAACCTGTTGCACCGGAAGTCGTGAGCTGACTCATCAGATAGAGTGCCACATCCTTTGCTGTTACTCCTGGCTTGAGCTTGCCGTTGACATTGATGCGCATCGACTTAGGCTTTTGCTGAAGGATACACTGCGAGGCAAGGACCATCTCCACCTCGGAGGTGCCGATACCGAAGGCTACGGCACCCACAGCACCGTGCGTAGACGTGTGACTGTCACCACAGACGATGGTCATTCCAGGAAGTGACAGACCCTTCTCCGGGCCGACGACATGGATGATACCGTTGTTCTCGGTGTTCATCTTGTACTCCGTGAGTCCAAACTCTGCGCAGTTCTTGTCGAGCGTATCGACCTGCTTACGGCCTACCGGATCCGCAATGGGCTTGTCCTGGTCGTGGGTCTGGATATTATGGTCGGGCATGAAGAAGTTCTGCTTCGGGCGGAAGACTTTCAATCCGCGCTGGCGCAGACCGTCGAAAGCCTGAGGCGTAGTGACCTCATGTCCATAGAGACGGTCGATGTACAGTTGTGTGGGACCGTCTTTGACAATCTGCACAACGTGACTGTCCCAAATCTTATCAAATAGTGTATTCATAATGCTTTATGATTATCCTGGAATGTTTTTATTTAGTTCTGAACTTGTTGATACAGTCGAGGTAAGCCTCTACAGAGGCCGTAACGATATCGGTATTGGCACCGAAGCCATAGTAGACGTGGCCATCATATTCAACCTGCATGTGCACCTTACCTACATCGTCGGAGCCCTGCGTGATAGCCTGGATCGTGAACTCTTTCAGTGTCATTGTCTTATGGATGATACGCTTCAGCGCCTTGATGGCAGCATCTACAGGACCATTTCCGGTAGCACTGTCTTCAAACTTCTGACCAGCAATATCGAGTCCGATGCTTGCCACGTTACGCGTCCCCTTACCGGCCGTGACCTGGAGGTAATCGAGCTTCACGGAGTGAGCAGCTGCCTTGTCTGCGCCGGCGAGCATCAGCACGTCGTCGTCAGTGATCTCCTTCTTCTTGTCAGCTAATTTGAGGAACTCCTCGTAGATCTTGTTGAGGCGCTCGGGATCCTTGATGTCCACGCCATTGACCTCTAAGCGGTACTTCAGCGCGGCACGGCCCGAGCGGGCGGTGAGCACGATCTCATTGTTCTCCAGCCCGATATCCTTCGGGTCGATGATCTCGTAGGTCTGCACATTCTTCAGCACACCGTCCTGATGGATGCCGGAAGAGTGAGCGAAGGCGTTGCGCCCCACGATAGCTTTGTTGGGCTGCACAGGCATGTTCATCAACGAAGAGACCATGCGGGAGATCGGATATATCTTGCGGGTGTTGATGTTCGTGTCGATGCCGATATTCTTGTGGCATTTCAGGATCATGGCAATCTCTTCGAGTGCGGTGTTGCCCGCGCGCTCCCCGATGCCGTTGATGGTCACCTCTACCTGCCGAGCACCGTTCAGCACACCTTCCAGCGTGTTGGCAGTAGCCATGCCTAAGTCGTTATGACAGTGGGTGGAGATGACAGCCTTGTCGATGTTGTCGACATGCTCTTTCAGATATTTGATCTTAGCACCATACTCGTTCGGCAGACAGTAACCTGTTGTATCAGGGATGTTGACGACCGTGGCACCGGCCTTGATGACTGCCTCAACGACACGCGCCAGATACTCGTTGTCCGTGCGTCCGGCATCCTCCGCGTAGAACTCGACGTCCTCAACATACTTCTTGGCATACGCCACGGCACGTATGGCACGCTCAAGTATATCCTCGCGGTTGCTGTTAAACTTGTACTTTATATGATAGTCGCTCGTTCCCAGGCCCGTGTGTATTCTCTTGTGCTTTGCATATTGCAGCGCCTCGGCTGCACAGTCGATATCCTTCTCTACGGCACGTGTCAGTGCGCAGATGGTAGGCCATGTAACCGCTTTGCTGATTTCCACTACCGAATTGAAGTCACCGGGCGATGAGATCGGGAAGCCGGCCTCAATGACATCGACACCTAAGAGCTCAAGCTGCTTAGCTACTTGAATCTTCTCTACAGTATTCAGTTGGCATCCGGGCACTTGCTCACCATCGCGGAGCGTCGTGTCAAAAATATAAAGTCTCTCACTCATAATATTGTGATGTTTTAAATGTTTACTGTTGAATGAATGATCTTATCATTAATAGATAACTACAATTGATATAAATAGCAAAAAGGCCTTTCCGCTTACTGGAAGTGGAAAGGCCTCGCTATGAAATATCTTGTTATGCATGCACGCACGCCCATTCACTTCCAACCGTTTTACGCAGTCGAATGCCCAAAATAATAATGCTAAGGATGGCGATAAGTGCAATCATTGTTGTATGTCTTTTATATGTTGTCCTTAAATGTTACCTTTTTGTTTATCGGTTGCAAAGGTATACATTTCCGGAGATATAAACAAATAATCTGTTATTTTTTTAAGATTATTCGTAATAATCTATCGTAAAAAGGCGTTAGAATGGCGTTTGGCTAACATCTCCGCCCAACGGATCGTCCTCGTTGCTGCCGAGCCGGGAGCCGATGATTTCTCCTCCCATGTCTCCCGGCAATGGGTTGAGCATGGCATCCTCGGGATTGGCGAAGCGTGTGTACTGACCTTGGAAGGAGAGCAACACATCACCCGTGGCACCCTTACGGTGCTTGGCGATGATGATCTGTGCCTTGCCGCGGAGGTCGTTGCCCTTCTCGTCTTCATAGAGGTGATAATATTCGGGTCGGTGCACGAAGAGCACCATATCAGCATCCTGCTCGATAGCTCCCGACTCACGGAGGTCGCTCAGTTGCGGGCGTTTTCCTTCCAGTCCTTCACGGTTTTCTACGGTACGGTTGAGCTGTGAGAGCGCAATGACAGGGATATCGAGCTCTTTGGCCAGCCCTTTAAGTGAACGGGAGATGGTAGAGACCTCTTCCTGGCGGTTTCCGAAGCGCGCGCCACTGGCATTCATGAGCTGCAGGTAGTCGATCATGATGAGCTTGACCCCTTTCTCTCGTACGAGTCGGCGGGCCTTCGTGCGCAACTCGAAGATGGACATACCCGGCGTGTCATCTATATAAAGAGGTGCACCTTGCAGTTTGGTGATACGTTTGTCGAGGCGTTCCCATTCATCGCGCGCCAGCTGACCGTTCATAATCTTCTTACCTTCTATCTCGCACACATTACTTATTAGTCGGTCCACGAGTTGTACATTGTTCATCTCAAGGGAGAAGAAGGCCACCGGCTCACGGTAGTCTACGGCGACATTCTTTGCAATAGACAACGCAAAAGATGTCTTACCCATGGCAGGCCGTCCGGCAATGATGACAAGGTCACTCTTCTGCCATCCAGAGGTCATATCGTCGAGCTTCGTGAAGCCAGAAGGTATACCGGTCAGACCGGTACTGTTGGAAGATGCCTTCTGGATGATGTCCACGGCCTGACTGAGCACCGGATCGATCTGTGTATAGTCCTGCCGCATGTTCTTCTGCGAGATCTCAAACAGCGACCCCTCGGCTTCCTGCATCAGCTCATCGACATCGACCATGGGGTCGAAGGCACCGGTCTCGAGTTTGCTGGCAAAGGAGATGAGCTGGCGTGCCATGTATTTCTGTTGAAGAATCTTCGAGTGATACTCGATGCTTGCAGCCGAACTGACGTGCGAGGCGAGATCGACGATGTAGGTTGGGCCTCCCACATCGTCCAATGTGCCCTCCTTTTCCAGCTCATTGGTCACGGTGAGTATATCCACAGGGTTCTCTTCCATGTTGAGCTTCTGGATAGCCGTGAAGATCTTCTGATGACGCGGCTCATAGAAGGTTTCCGGATGGAGGGTCTCTGAAACAACGGAGTAAGCATCCTTGTCGATCATGAGCGCACCGAGCACAACCTTTTCTATATCAAGCGCCTGAGGCTGAAGATGACCGTAAGTGGGGTCAATGGGGGCAGCAGCCTTGCGGCGTGTCGTCTTTTTCTGTTCTGGCATAGTCTATATTTTTTCGCCGCAAATTTACAAAATTCTTACCGCAAACCGTCGATGTTTCAATAAAAAGATTTATTTTTGCACGTATAAAACCATACGACTATGATTACGTTTCCTTGTGCCAAGATCAATCTTGGACTAAACATTGTAGCAGAGCGCCCCGATGGTTATCATGACATTGAGACGGTGTTCTACCCTGTTCCACTTACGGATGCCCTGGAGATCAAGTACATGAGTGACGAGTTTCCTTCTGACGTGCCTTGCGATTTGAAGATTACCGGTCGTGTCGTCGACTGTGACGAGCAGAAGAACCTTGTGGTGAAAGCTTATCAGCTCTTAGCTGCTGATTATCAGCTGCCTCGCATCCATGCCCATCTCTTCAAGCGCATCCCCTCGCAGGCCGGTCTTGGCGGCGGCTCCTCCGACGGCGCATTTATGATCCGGCTCCTCGACGAGCGCTTCCGCCTCAATATCGGCATCGCGGAGATGGAGCGCTATGCTTCACGGTTGGGTTCCGACTGCGCTTTCTTCATAGAGGCAGCGCCCTCCTTCGCCACGGGTCGCGGAGAGGTGTTGGAGCCTGCCGATGGGCCAAAAGGAAACCTTGACGGTTATTATATCGCCATTGTGAAGCCAGACGTTGCTGTTTCTACGGCACAGGCTTACAAAGAGATAGCCTGTCGTAAACCGAGCAAGTGTTGTCGGGATATTGTCAGACAGCCTATCGACACATGGAGAGACGACCTTGTCAATGACTTTGAGAAGCCGGTTTTCCAAGCTCATCCCGAGTTAGCTGCCATCAAGAACAAACTCTACGACCTTGGAGCTGTCTACGCGGCCATGTCGGGCAGTGGCAGTGCGCTCTTTGGTATATTCCGCAATAAGCCTGCGGGGGTGAAAGAAGCATTCCCTAATTGCTTTACGTTCACTACCCAACTCTGACATTTGCTCAATGAGACTGTCTCGCAAGGCTTTAGCCATAGTCCCAACCGCTCTTTTAATTGTAGGGGTAGTTGCGTTCCTGCTGCCGTGGAAGGTTATAGATGTCCGCGACTTCGATCGCGACTGGCCTTATCATGACATGACCAGCGGTGATTATTCCGGTGGGTATGATGGCCTTGACATAGCAAGGCATCAAGGTAAGCTGCGTTGGAAAGAGATGGAAAAGAACCGTAGCTTGCAGTTCATCTATGTTAAGGCCACGGAGGGACTTTACTTGAAGGATCCATGCTTCAACCGTAATTTAGAAGGGGCGCACCGCCTCGGCATTCGGGTGGGGGCTTACCATTTTCTGACGAAGGATTCGGGCCTCATGCAGTTTATCAACTTTTCCCGCCATATCGACATCGACAGTCTCGACCTCCTCCCCGTGCTCGATTGTGAGGATGATGGAACCAAGGGGTGGAGCCGCCGAGAGATACAGTCGGCTGTGCACGCTTTTGCCACGGCATGCCGTGCCCGTTACGGGGTGGAGCCTGTAATCTATTGCAGTGAAAGCTATTTTAAGGACTATCTTTATCCGGAGTTTGAAGACTATAAACTCTTCATCGCTAACTATAGTGGCACTCCTGTCTTGCCGGGCAAAGCCAAGTATCTGTTGTGGCAGCGAAGCCGGCATGGGCGTGTGCCTGGAATATGGACGAAGGTTGACCTCGACGTGTTTGCACCGCAGGCTAACATCAAAGACTTAACTATGAATCACTAATTATTAATTATTTTATCATGTTTTTCGGATTTTTTGTTGTTAATGCCTCATTTCGAGAAAGCAACCTATACGGAACAGTCGGATAGTTGTGAAGATTTTAGCAAACACTCCTGACTTTTTCACCCGACCTCAAACAAAAAGAATCACCTCCTTTTTAATTTGATTTTATTTGACAAAAAGTAAAAAGTCTTGTCAATGGAAGTTTGTGAAAGAGAAGGCAAAGGAGGGGTGTAAAAGGCAGGAAACAGGTATTTCGGAGGAAAAAAAGAGGCAGAGACCGGACCTTAAACAGTTATGTCACTAACGTTACAGCGTAATGTCAACTACTTAACCGTTTAATGTCAGTGACATTACTGTGTAATGAAGGTCCTATTACTATAGAAAGGTCAGCGCTTTTATAACGATTCGAAGAGCTTATAAAAGCATTAATTTTATAAACCGCTGATTCATAGTAGATTATCAACTTGTGCCATAATCGCGTTGTTTTGAGGCGACACCCGCTTCGTTTGAAAAAAAACGATTCTCAGCGGGGGTTGCAAAAAATAATTCTTTACGTTTTTATGATTATATAATAAGACAGTTAACGCTATTCACACTCTATTCACAAAGAGCCCAGCCGCAGACCGGACATCAGGTTGCCATTGTTAATCGTAATTGATAATCTATCCACAGATAGTTTTCATTCTGTAAGTTTCACCTTTTTATATGTAGCAATAATAGTAACAGATCAAAGAAAATACGATTAAAGCTAAAAATAAATTACTAAATTGTTGCAAGTTTAAAATAAAATGCCTAAATTTGCCACAACGTATGTAAAAATTAGTCCAACCTATCTTTAATAACATGCTTATGAATAGACCTATTGTTCTCTTAGGAGCCATGTTGTTTCTTGGTGGGGGGGGTGTATGTATTCAGGCCAGTCCTGACCCTCAGTCCATCAACCAAAAAAGCAACACTGTGACAGGAACCGTCGTGGATGAGAAAGGTGAGCCGATCATTGGTGCCAGCATCCAGGAAATCGGTACTAACCGTGGTGCAGTTACTGACCTGAACGGCAAGTTCTCCATTACTGTCAAGCCAGGCGCACAATTGAAAGTAACCTACTTGGGTTACAAGACCGTTACAATCAAAGCAAGCAATGCCTCAAGAATTCAGCTGGAGCAAGACCAGGCCAACCTCGACGAGGTGGTGGTCGTGGGCTACGGCCAGCAGAAGAAGGTGAATCTCACCGGCGCCGTTTCCAACATAGACTTGGACAAGACCCTCGCTTCACGCCCGGAGCAAGATGTGGCCAAGGCTTTGCAGGGAGCTGTACCGGGGCTGACCATCACAAACACCAGCGGTGATATCGACGGACAGCCCTCGATCCGCATAAGAGGTGTGGGTACACTGTCCAACAGTGCCACTTCCAACCCGTTGATCATCGTTGACGGAGTGCCTGTTGATGACCTTACTATGATCAACGGCAACGACATTGCGTCCATCTCCGTGCTGAAGGATGCCGCTTCGTCCTCTATCTATGGTAGCAGAGCAGCCTTCGGCGTGATACTCATCACTACCAAGCAGGCTAAAAAAGGCGATAAAGTACAGGTAAAATTCGACACAAACTTCGGTTGGGACAACTCCACCTATCTGCCCGACTATCCTGACGTGCCTTCACAGTTGGAGGCTGCCCTTCGCGCCAACAAGCGGGCAGGCAAGGAGTCGACCGAGCTCTTCGGTATGTATTTCGACACCATGCTGCCTTACGCGAAAAAGTGGAAAGAACAAAACAGCGGGAGAAAGAAATACAGCCTGATGCGACCCTACAAGGACGATAACGATGTGGGCGACTATTACTTCCTCAAAGGTCAGCCTTACTACTATGCCGACTACGACATCAAGGATATTTGGTACGACAATGCCGCTCCGTCCAACACCGAGAACGTTTCGCTGTCCGGAAACAGCGGAAGAACATCATTCTACACCTCTCTCGGTTACAACTACAAGCAGGATGTGATGAAGATACAACCGGGAAAGCGAAACAGATACAACTTCACGCTGAACCTCAAGACTGATGTCACTGACTGGCTCACCGTGGGCGCCCGCGTCAACTTCTCCAGACGGCGTATGTCGCGTGCCAATGCCTACAACAACATCTATCAGTATCTCTGGAGATGGGGATCCTTCTTCATTCCGTCAGGATATATGGAGGATGAAAATGGCAACATCAACGACTTCCGTGTCGTTGCCATGCAGAAACAGGCCACAAGGACGATCAAAGTGCACGACAAGCTGAGCCTCAACGGATTTGTCCAGGCACATATCACCAAAGATCTTACCCTTAACGCTGATTATACTTATGAGATAGACAACTTCAACACGAAGAGCAGCAACCACAGTGTCTATGGCATGAACTGGAGCGGCACAGCACCTACTTATATCGTGCAGCCTTCCACGACAAATGCCTACCGTGAGAACATCAAGATGAACAGATGGACAGCCAATGCCTATCTGACCTATCAGCATAGCTGGGCCGACGCCCACAACCTTTCCGTTATGGCCGGTATCAACGGCGAAAACTATAATTCGGACGAGTTCAGCGCACGGCGCACGCAGCTCTACAGTGAAGAATATCCTGAGCTCAACCTTGCTTACGGAGACATGTCGCAGGCTACCATCGGTTCATACACAGGAGACCGCGCCACAGCTGGCTACTTCGGACGTATCAACTACGACTACAAGGGAATCTACCTGCTTGAGCTCAATGGACGATATGATGGAAGTTCACGCTTCCCGGCCGGAGACAAGTGGGCCTTCTTCCCCTCTGGATCATTCGGTTACCGCTTTACGGAAGAACCTTACTGGAAAGATCTGCATCAGTATGTTTCCAATGGTAAGTTCCGCCTGTCCTACGGTGAGATAGGAAACGAAGCCATTGGTGACAATATGTTCCTTTCTACCATCTCCCCTGTCACATTGGACAAAGTGTACTGGCTCGACGGTGGCGGATCAAAGGTTACGCAGTTCAACCTGCCCACATGGGTGTCACCATCTCTTACTTGGGAGCGTATCCAGACGCTCGATCTCGGCATCGACCTCGGTTTCCTCAATGATGAGCTCACAACAACCTTCGACTGGTTCCAACGCACCACTAAGGATATGCTGGCTCCGGGCAAGGCCATACCGAATGCCGTAGGTGCTGACGCTCCTTACACCAATGCCGGACAGCTCCGCACGCGCGGATGGGAGTTTACCATCGCATGGCGCAAGCAGATTACAAAGGATCTGGGGCTTTATGCCAACTTCAATATCAGCGATTCAAAGTCGAAAATCACAAAGTGGGACAACGATGCCAAGCTCGTCGGACACCCCAATGACCGCGCTTATGCTTACGAGGGTGAGAACTGGGGCGATATCTGGGGCTTTGAGACCGACCGTTACTTCACCGAAGCCGACTTCGACGGTAAGAATGCCGACGGTTCGTGGATATATAAGAAAGGTGTGGCCGACCAGACCGGAATCCAGACCGGAAGTTTTATCTATGGTCCTGGAGACATCAAATATAAGGATCTGAACGGAGACGGAAAGATTGATGGAGGCAAGGGAACTGTCGACGACCACGGTGATCTCAAGGTCATAGGCAACACGATGCCGCGCTATGAATACAGCTTCCATATCGGAGGCACTTATAAAGGATTCGACCTCGATATCTTCTTCCAGGGTGTGGGCAAGCGCAAAATGTGGACACAGTCATCGTTTGTTTTCCCCGAAATGCGTGAATATGACCTCGCAATCTATGACAACCAGACCAAATATAACATCTATGATCCGGACAATGGTATAGTGAATATCAGTGAAAGCAATGACTTCCCCTGTCTCTATCCGGGCAATGAGTACGCAGGTAATGTGCCGGCACTCTCTGCTGAGGGTGGTTGCCACAACTATTACCCGCAGACCAAGTACATTGTCGATATGTCATATCTGCGCTGTAAGAACATCACGTTAGGTTACACGCTTCCTGCCTGGCTCACTAAGAGAGCTTATATCTCGAAGCTGCGCGTCTATTTCAGTGGAAGCAACCTCTTCTGCCTGCACAAGGGCAGCGGAGACCTGCCGATCGACCCGGAGATGAACGCCGGACAAGGCGCATTAGGCTACGGCACATGGGGACGCACTTATCCTATCACCCGCACCTGGTCTTTCGGTCTACAGCTTACATTCTGACAGAAACCAGATTGTCAAGAAAGGATGAATAAAACAATATTTCTAATGCACGCTTATTATGAAAAAGTCAATTATAGTTTCCATAGCTGCTGCCGCACTGTTCCTGACAGGGTGCAATGACTTCCTCGACAAGGATCCCCGCGACACCTTCCAGAACAATCTGTCGTTCTGGAATACAGCAAGCACGGTCCAAAGTTACTGCAATAAGTTCTACGACAATTATGCAGGCTACAGTCAGAATGGTGGCTTTGGCTGGTTCTACTTCAAGAACATCAGCGACGACCAGGCCTCTCTTGTCAATGGAGGATTCCTCGACTGGGAGTTCACTACCGTTCCTAATACATCTTCTTACTGGAAAAACGGATTCACGGAGGTTCGTCGGGCCAACTATGTCATTCAGAACGTGGCTTCATCCACACTCACTGCCGCTGAAAAGACAAAGTACACGGCCATTGCACGGCTCAACCGCGCGTGGAGCTACTATCAGCTTGTCAGGGAATATGGTGACGTGGAATGGATCAACTACCCTATCACCGATCCCGAGAAAGACGAAAACGTGAGGGGAAAGCGTACAGACCGTGATGTCGTCATGGACTCTGTAGCGCAGGATCTCGACTTTGCCATCAGCAATCTGCCCACTGACGTGGCTGACAAGACTCAGTGGAGCAAAGAGATGGCTGAGGCCATGAAGAGCGATATATGCCTCTTTGAAGGTACATTCTGCAAGTACCGCAACGCTGCCGACAACGGAAAAGCTCCTGATGCAGCAAGAGCTGAGCGGTACCTGAAGGCTTCGCAGGCTGCCTCGGAGTTTCTCATCAAGAGTGGAAAATATAAGCTCAGTCCTAACTACGGACAAATCTACAACTCCGCCAATCTGATGTCGGACAACAACGCAAAAGACGAAATCATCTTCTATCGCAACTATGAGAAGGACAAGGTGATGCACGGACTGATCGACTACACTTGTAGTTCCACCCAGATGTCGGGCATTACCAAGGATGCCTTTGATGCCTTCCTCTTCCTCGACGGTAAACCGCTTGCTACTACCACACTTGACACAAACGATGAAGCTGTGGCCAACAAAGACGGAAACTACTCCATCGAGCACATCCTCAAGAACAAGGACAAGCGACTTTCCGTTCTTATCGACTCTATCGTCTGCTTCAAAGGACATGGATGGAGACGTGTTAAAGAGGATGGTAGCGCAAGCAAACAGAACATGACTTCCTCTACGGGTTACACCATTCGTAAGTTTGACAACACAACCTTGGAGGACTATTACCGCAACAACACCAATACGGGCTATACGGATGCCCCGCTCTACTGGTATGCTGTAGTGCTGCTCAACGAGGCTGAGGCCAAAGCAGAGTTAGGAACCATCTCCCAGACGGATCTCGACAATACTGTCAATCTGCTTGAGAAACGAGCCGGACTGCCCGGTCTGACCCTCAATCCAGAGGCTGACCCCGCCAACAACATGGGAGTGAGCAACCTCCTGTGGGAGATACGCAGATGCCGCCGGTGTGAGTTGATGCTCGATAACTGGTACCGTTATTGGGATTTGATCCGTTGGCATCAGCTCGACAAGGCTGACACGGAGAAGTATCCCAACACCAACCGGGGTGCCAACTTGTCTAACGTAAAAGACGTTGAGTCAACGCTCGATGCCAACAAGTACATCGTTCCTAACTCCAAGAAGCGCATCTACAAGAACAAGTACTATCTGTATCCTGTTCCAAGCAGCGAGCTGGATCTCAACAAAAACATCGAGCAGAACCCTCTTTGGAAATAAGGGAGCAGGGTTCTGAGAAATAATTAATAAACTATAAAATGCAGTCGGTATTACGTTACCGACTGTATTTTATGTATTTTTGTACTGAAAAAGGTGAAACGTATGCATATAAGCAAGAAAAACATTACCATTTGCTATCAAAGTTAGGAAACCTGAATTCTGCAATCTGTCGAAGTTAAACGCCATTATTCTTGCATTCTATCGAAGTTTGAACGTTAATTTTTTGCATTCTATCGAAGTTAATCTCCAAAAATCTTGCATTTTATCGAAGTTTTTGCTTACCTTTGCAACGTATCATATATCATAGCTATGGATGTAAGAAAGCTTATCACCGTATTCTCAGACCAAAAGGAAGAGTTGTCTAACAGTGACCTCTCAACCCTTTGTGACCGAATGGAAGAAAGTCAGCTATCGCTAAACAGCAAATTAGCGCAAGTTGTGATCGGAGTACGCAGAAGCGGTAAATCAACGCTTTGTGAAAAGGTGTTGCGGCAGGAACATGTATCATTTGCTTATGCCAACTTCGACGATGATCGTCTCGCTAACCTTACGACAGAGAATTTTGACAACATACTTGATGCACTTTACCAACTGTATGGCGACTTCGATTATCTGTTTCTCGACGAGATGCAGAACATTGAGGGGTGGCAATTGTTTGTCAACCGAATGCTTCGACAGAATATCCACCTTGTTATCACGGGCTCCAACGCTAAGTTGCTGAGCGGGGAGCTCACTACACATCTTACAGGCCGTTACCATAAAATTGAGCTGTTCCCATTCTCTTTCGCTGAAATGGCCAAGATGAAAGGTGTCAATACCACCTCACTTTCTGTGAAAGCGACTGCATTGAGGAAGAAGGCACTTAACGACTATCTCATCGAAGGCGGATTTCCAGAGTTGATCTACGAGAGTGACAAGCGCGGCTATGTGGAGGGATTGCTCGATTCTATCATTAGAAATGATATCGCTCAGAGGTTCCGCGTGCGCTACGTTGACGTGATGCGAAAGCTTTCCGCTTACCTGATGGACAATTTCTGTCAAGAATATTCCGCCAAAGAACTTTCGTCGGTCTTTGGCGTGTCCGACCATACGATTGACAACTATTACGGCTATCTGAAAGAAGCATTCCTGCTATTGGGCATCCACAAGTTTTCCTATAAGAGCAGAGAACGTATTCTTAATGAAAAAGTCTATGTCGTTGACCCCGCATTTGTCACCGACAGGAAAGGTGTGGTAGCCTCCGCAAACTTTGGTTGGCGATTGGAAAATGTGATATATGTTGAACTGTTGCGGCGTAACCGCCCCCACCACAAAGACATATTCTATTATCGTGACAGGCAGTGGGAGGTGGACTTCATGGTGACAAAGGACGGTCAGGTGGAGCAGCTCATACAAGTCTCTTACGACATCAGCAACGAAAAGACTAAACAACGGGAAATCAACGCACTTGTCAAGGCTGCTGAGAAATTCCACTGTGAGAATCTTTTGCTCATCAACATGGATGTAGACGGACAAATTCTTTCCAAAGGCCATACCGTCCGCATAATGCTGGCTACAGACTGGCTACTTAGTTAAATTATTTTGAAATAGCTCAAAACTTAATAAACTATAAATAATAGCTGTCAATGACTTATTAGCTGTTTTTTTTTCGTAACTTTGTAATATTGAAATGTAACGAAATTATTAAACGAAGATGCACCTAAGCACTATGCTAATTTCGGCCTGTTGTCTGAGCGCTATGAGCCTGTTTACGGCAAGTGCCCAAACTGTGGACAGCGCAACAGCCCTAAACCTTGATACAAATGCCTTGCAACGTTTTGCCCAAGGTATTAATATAGGAAAGATAGCTGTTGATTCTACAGCCATCACGTCCGACAGTGTTAAGATTTTCCTTAATGATGCGTTGCAGAACGTACCAATGCGACCCGATAATGTAGCCGCCATCAACAAGGCTATAGCTGACGGATTGCCTTCGAGCTTGAAGGACAAGGCGCTTGCTGTCTTTGTCAATGGCTACAGGCTCGAAAGTCTTATTCCCGAGTACTACCGCACCAAGTACGGTGACGTGGTGAGATTCTCAGCTTTCCGCAACCTTCCGGCAGAGGGCATAGGCAAGCGTAACTTTACCGTTACGTCTATCGTACGCAACACCGATCGCCCCTACAACGTGAAAAACGGACTGCAAAACCGGCACATCGCACTATGGCAGAGCCACGGAAAGTATTTTGAGCAGGGGTTGAACCGCTGGGAGTGGCAGCGCGCCCGTCTCTTTGAGAGCGTGGAGGACAAATACACCCAAAGCTTCGTCCTGCCCTATCTCGTTCCGATGCTTGAGAACGCCGGAGCCTATGTGATGATGCCGCGCGAGCGCGACACCAATCCCAACGAGGTAGTGGTTGATAACGATGGTGCCTTGGCTGTCTCACCTTATACTGAGCACAACGGCCTCAATGCATGGCAGAATGGCAATGGCACAGGCTTCGCTTATCGTCAGAAACAATATACCGACTTCCAGAACCCTTTTACAGACGGCACTTACCGCATGGCTGCGACCGTCAAAAAAGTCAATGAATGCAGTACCATCACTTGGACCCCTGATATTCCCGAGAATGGCGAATATGCTGTATATGTAAGCTATAAGACGCTGCCCGGCAGCACCGACGATGCCCACTACACGGTTCTTCATAAAGGTGGCAAGACCAACTTCGTAGTCAACCAGACGATGGGCGGCGGCACATGGATTTATCTCGGCACGTTCGCCTTTGCCAAAGGTAAGCAAGGTGGCGTAACGCTGAGCAATGTGTCTAAAGAGAGCGGTCGTGTCGTAACCGCTGATGCCGTGCGCTTCGGTGGAGGCATGGGCAACATCGCTCGAATGGGTGACGGCGATCACATCAAGCAATATTGCAAGGGACACCGCGATGGCGCTGTCACCGACCGTAATGAGTACCAGCCGCGACTCGACTTCGTGCCGATGACGAGCGGTTATCCGCGCTACCTCGAGGGTGCTCGCTACTACATGCAGTGGGCAGGAATACCCGACAGCATCTACTCGCCGACGCATGGTGCCAACGACTATACCGACGACTACCGCGACCGCGGTCTGTGGGTGAACTACCTTGCCGGCGGCACCAAGGCTTGTCCCGACGTTAAGGGCCTCAACATCCCCATTGACTTGTCTTTTGCTTTTCACAGCGATGCCGGCACCGTGCGGGGCGACTCCATCATCGGCAACCTCGGCATCTACCAGGTTTCACAATACGGAGGAAAGTTCGCCGACGGCACCTCGCGTGAGCTCAATCGAGATCTTTGTGACCTTGTGCAGACACAGATCGCTAATGACCTGCGCCGTCAGGCTGACCCGAAATGGACACGACGCGGCATGTGGAACCAACGTTACTTTGAGGCGTGGGTGCCTCGCGTTCCCGCCATGCTGCTCGAGCTCATGTCGCATGAGAACTTTGCCGATATGCGTTATGGTCTCGACCCGCGCTTCGGTTTCATGGTGGGACGGGCTGTGTATAAAGGCATTCTGCGCTTTCTTTCGTACGAATACGGTTATCCTTACGTCGTGCAGCCGCTTCCGGTGTCGCATTTCGCTGCCACATTCAACAAGAAACAGCAGGTGGTGCTGACGTGGCAGGCCGAGCGCGATTCGCTTGAGCCTACGGCCGATGCCCAGCGTTTTGTAGTGTACAAGCGTATAGGCGACGGCGACTTCGACAATGGCACCGTAGTAAGGAAATGTGCTTTTACCACAACCGTACCTGCCGATGAGGTGGTCAGTTTCAAAGTGACTGCCCTCAACGACGGCGGAGAGAGTTTTCCTTCCGAAATTCTCTCGGTAGGTCTCAACAGCTATGCCACTACAAAACCCGTGTTAGTCATCAACGGCTTTGACCGCATTAGTGCGCCGGACGACTTCAGAAGCAGCGATGACAACTTAGCCGGGTTCCTGGCCGAATACGACAACGGTGTGCCCTATAAGAAGCTTATCTCTTATGTCGGACCCATGAAGGAGTTCCGCCGTGGCATTCCTTGGACGCATGACGATGCGGCTGGCTTCGGCGACAGTTATGGCACCTACGAGCGCAAAACAGTAGCGGGCAACACCTTCGATTATCCCGCTCTTCATGGCCGTAGCATCATGAAGGCCGGCTTCAGCTTTGTCTCTATGAGCCGAGCTGCCGCATGCAGTGATCCGGCATTGGCCGATACCACCTACGATGGTCACAGACTTACGTCTCAATATAGTGCCATCGACCTTATCTTAGGCAAGGAGAAGCAGACAAAATTCGGCCGCCCTGGTCTCCATCCGTTAACCTTCAAGACCTTTGATATCCCTATGCAGCATCTATTGCGTGCCTATTGCAAGGCAGGCGGAGCCGTGATGGTGAGCGGTAGTTATGTGGGCACTGACCTTTGGCAGAACCCATTGGTCAAGGCTGATGCAGCTGATAAGAAGTTTGCTAAGGATGTCTTGAAATACCAGTGGCGTGAGGATCGTGCCTGCACGTGGGGACAGGTCGCTTATGTCGTCTCGCCATTGGCAGCCGACACTACTTCATTTAACTATTACAATAAGCCCAACAGTGAATCGTATGTTGTTGAGTCGCCCGATGCCATTGATCCGGCTGATGACTGTGCCTATACTGCTTTCCGCTATCCTGAGAACGGCATGTCGGCCGGTGTCGTGTTTGGTGGCAATGCCACTGACAACTGGCGCACCTGCGTCCTCGCCTTTCCCTTCGAGGCCATTAAGAGTCAGCCTAAGCGTGATGAGATGATGGGGCGCATCCTCAACTTCCTGGCTCAACCTTCTCGCCCCGGCAGAACATCCGGCTTGGTTCAGTAAGCTGCTGCTATGCAGCAGCCATGCAACACTTGATACAACACGCAATGAATAGAAACCGCGATATGAACACCAAAAGACAAGTCGTCATACGGTATGTACTCAGTCTGCTCTGCCTTTGCGTCACGATGATGGCGCAGGCCTTTGAGCCTTTCCGCTTCGCTGTGGTCACAGATGTCCACATCAACGTGACGTCGAAGAACCCGTCGGAAGACCTCCGCCAGACCGTTTCGGCAATTAACAATGACGACAGCATCGACTTCGTCCTTGTGACAGGTGATATTGCTGATGCCGGTGACGGTGCATCTTTGTGCTTGGCTCACAAACTGCTGAGCGCACTCCATAAGCCCTGGTACATTATCGAGGGAAACCACGACCAGAACTGGAGCGAGAGCGGATGCATGGACTTCATCAAAATCTTTGGTTATGAGCATTTCACCTTTGTGCATAAGGGTATACGCTTCATTGGCATACCTACCGGTCCAATGATGAGAATGGCGATGGGGCATGTTGCGCCGGAGGACATCGCTTATGTCAAGGATATTCTCAGCGCGAATAGTGATCCCGTGTTTATGGTGACACACATGCCCATGCAACCAGCCGACGTTGACAACTGGTATGAGCTGACTGATGCTATCCGCCCGTACCCGATCGTGGCATTTGTCAACGGTCATTACCACCGCAACCTCCACTTCAGTTACGACGGCATGCCGGGCATCGTCAATGTGACGAATCTTCGAAAGAATGGGCATACGGCCGGACAATACAACATTATCGACCTTGCGGCTGACTCTATCCGCGTCTATACTCAATACGTGGGCGACGGGCGGAAACAATGGCTCGCACTGCCTTTCACAACCAAACACGATGACAATCCTGCTCATTGGGCACCGCGTCCTTCGTATGCCGTAAACACACAATATCCTCAGGTCACTGAGCGTTGGATAACAGACCAAGGTGCGGCTATCTTCTCTTCACCTGTGGTTGTGGGGAAATGTATCTATGCCGCCGACAATGCCGGGCGTGTTGTTTGCTATGACTCTTCTGGCAAAATGCTGTGGAAGTATGCCACAGGAGCCCGCATCATCGGCACGCCTGCCATAAGCAAAGGCGTGCTTGTGGCAGGCTCTGCCGACGGCTTCATCTATGGCATCAATGCCAAAGACGGTACGCTGCGTTGGCGCATCAAGACCGATGCTCCCTGCGTGAGTGCTGTTACCATTGATGACGGCACTGCCTACATCGGCGGAGGTGACCATCGGTTCCGCGCCATCCGTGTGAGTGACGGCTCTGTACTGTGGCAGGCCGACGGCATCAAGGGATATGTTGAGACACGGCCTCTCGTCACTGCCGGCAAAGTGGTGTTCGGTGACTGGGCCAACACGCTTTATTGCCTTGACCGCAAGACTGGTAAACAACTTTGGACATGGCAGCCGCCTCGGAAGAATAATATGCACTATTCACCGGCAGGCTGCTGGCCCGTGGCAGCCAACGGTTGCGTGTTTATCTGTGATCCAGATCGTGCTATGACAGCCATCGACCTGAACAGTGGTCGACAGTTGTGGCGCACCTACCAGAGCAAGGTGCGCGAGAGCATAGGGTTGTCAAAAGACGGCAAACGTCTCTACGCTAAGACCATGCAGGACAGCATCGTCTGCTATGCGGCCGACGGGAAGGGACCCCATGAGTTATGGGCCACAAACTGCGGCTTCGGCTATGAACATGCTCGTGTGATGCTCGTTGAAAAGAATGGGGTAGTCTTTGCCACCAACAAAGATGGGCTCGTTATCGCCCTCGATGGCAAGAGAGGGCGCTTACTGTGGAAGCATAAGATTGGAAACACGGTTATCAATACTGTTGTACCCATCAGCAACCGTCGCATCGTGTTCACCACCGAGGCGGGAAAGGTCGGGGAGTTAGAAGTAAGGAGATAGGAGTTGTAAGTTAGGAGATAGAAGTTAGGAGTTGACAATATAGAGTTGTGCAGGATACTGCATTATTCTTATAATGAAGATATAAATATACAAAATGCATAAAATATTGATTGATATGGAGAAAATAATTGACTGTTTCGTGCCACGCGGCTCGGAAGAAGAGACGAAGAAGAATGTGGACATGTTGGGAGCTGAGGCTCTCGTCAACACCGTGACAGTGGTGGACGGCAACATTAAGGCTTCGGCTACTTTGAAGGATATTGCTGCCAAGGCAACAACACCCTACACACTGGTCTTCCTCAAGGGACAGTATATGCAGCTCGGCTATCTGGCACTCAACCGTATGGTGCAGATTGCCGAAATCACAAAGGCCGGATTGACTTACGCCGACCATTATAACATTTCAGCCGAGGGAAAACGTACGGGTGCACCGACTATCGACTATCAGCTTGGTGCATTGCGCGATGATTTTAACTTCGGTTCAGTGCTGCTTTTCCGTACAGACGCACTGAAGGATGCCGCCACACGCATGAAGGCCGACTATCAGGCTGCCGGCTTTTACGATTTGCGCCTTAAACTTGCTGAGCGTTACCAGCTGGAGCATATTAATGAATACTTATATTCTGAGGTTGAGCTCGACACGCGCAAGACAGGAGAAAAACTGTTTGATTATGTTGATCCGAAGAATCGTGCCTCTCAGATCGAGATGGAGAAGGCTGTCACAGAATACCTCAAAGAGATTGACGGCTATCTGAAGCCGGAGTTTACACCTATCGACACAAACAAGGGCGAATTCCCCGTTGAGATGACTGTGATGATTCCTGTACGCAATCGCATTCGTACTATTCGTGATGCTGTAAACAGTGCACTCAACCAAAAGACCACCTTCCCGTACAATGTCTTTGTTGTGGAAAACGGTCCGGAATGCCACTCTACGGACGGCACTACTGAGGCTGTGGATGAATTTACCGACGACCGTCTCATTCACATTGTCACTGACCGCCGTGACCTTGGTGTGGGCGGCAGCTGGAACCTCTGTGCACATGATCCTCGCTGTGGCCGTTTCATCGTGCAGTTGGACTCAGACGATGTGTATCTTGACGAGAACACCTTACAGAAATATTACGATGCTTTTAAGGAACAGAAAGTAGGTGTTATTGTTGGCACTTACGTATTGACTGATATCAACAAGAATATCCTGCCGCCGGGTAAGATTGATCATGCCGAGTGGACGCCTGAAAACGGTCGCAACAACGCCCTGCGCATCAACGGTCTTGGTGCTCCCCGAGGTATGTATTCGCCACTGCTCCGCGACATCATGATGCCTAATGTCAACTATGGTGAAGATTACGCCTTCTGTTTAGCCGTGAGTCGCCACTACCTCATCGGCCGCATCTACGACCCTGTGTACTGCTGCCGACGCTGGGACGACAACTCCGACGGCGATCTTTCTATTGAGAAGGAGAATCGCAACAATACCTATAAGGACCGTATCCGTACATGGGAGCTCATGGCGCGTATTGCCATGAATAAAGCTAACAAGCATTAAAGAGGATAGAATGAAAAACAAGCAAATCACACCGTGGGTGTGGGTTCCCACACTTTACTTTGCCGAGGGTGTACCCTACTTCGTGGTCAACAACATCTCTGTGATGATGTTCACTAAGATGGGTGTGCCCAATGGTGATATGGCTTTTTTCACAACCCTGCTTTATTTCCCATGGTTTCTCAAGGGCATCTGGAGTCCATTGGTCGATGTGGTTAGAACCAAACGTTGGTGGATCGTCACCATGCAGGCTGTGCTCACCATCCTCTTTGTCCTGCTCACCCTCACATTGCCTTCTCCTTCGCCAGCACTCATTGCGACCGGTCACACGCCCATCAGCATGTTCACCCTCACGCTTGTACTGTTCATCATTGCCGCTTTCGCCTCTGCCACTCATGACATCGCAGCCGACGGCTATTACATGTTGGCGCATAGTCCGAGCAGTCAGGCCGCATTCATTGGCATCCGCAGTACGTTCTACCGCATTGCCTCAGTCTTCGGCCAGGGTGTGTTGGTATTCATCGCCGGAACTATTGAGAATCATACCCACAACATCCCCTTCTCCTGGCGCGTTACACTTGGCGTAAGTGCCGTTATTTTCTTCTTTATTACGCTCTACCACACGTTCATGTTGCCACGTTCAGAGAATGATAGACCGCGAGTGAGCCAGGAGAAAACATTCGACGATGCTGGTGTGGAGACAAAGAAGAGCAACTGGAGTGAACTGATGGGGTCTTTTGTTACCTTCGTCAAGAAGCCTCATGTCCTTTGGGCCATTGCGTTCATGCTGCTCTACCGTCTGCCCGAGGGGTTCCTCATCAAGATGTGTCAGCCGTTCCTCGTCCACAGTAAGGCTGTGGGCGGACTGGGGTTGAGTACCGAGATGGTAGGACTGGTCTATGGCACGTTTGGTGTCATCGCCCTGTTGGGTGGCGGCATCATCGGTGGCATTGTCGCATCGAAGATGGGTCTGAGAAAATCGTTGTGGCTCATGGCCGCCTGCATGACGCTGCCGTGTATCACCTTTGTCTACCTTGCCATCTTCCAGCCTTCCAATGTAGCCGTCATCACCATTGCCCTCTGTATTGAGCAGTTCGGCTACGGCTTTGGCTTCACAGCCTACATGCTGTACATGATGTACTTCTCGGAAGGTGAGTTTAAGACCTCCCATTATGCTATCTGCACGGCGTTTATGGCTCTGAGCATGATGCTTCCGGGCTTCGTGGCCGGATACATACAGGAGGCTATCGGCTATGTCAACTTCTTTTGGATGGTCATGGTCTGCTGCATTGCCACTCTACTCATCACGTCTGTGGTAAGGCGACAGATAGATCCCGAATACGGTCGAAAATAACATACACATCGCATGAAACGCATTCTATTTTTCCTTACTTGTCTCTGTCTTGTAGCCTCTGGCTGCTTAGCCAATCGCGTCAAGACAGGTATAGAGGTGCTAAAGGCTGACGGCTTCAAACAGCTTCAGGGTAAGCGAGTCGGTCTCGTCACCAATCCTACTGGCGTGGACAACAATCTTGTTTCCGACATTGACATTCTCCACAATGCGCCCAACGTGAAACTCGTCGCCCTCTACGGACCAGAGCACGGCGTTCGCGGCAGTGCTCATGCAGGTGCGGCCGTGGAGGGCAACACCGATGCCCGCACGGGGTTGCCGGTATATTCGCTTTACGGCAAGACACGCGTACCGACCGACGACATGCTTAAAGGCATCGACATCTTGGTGTATGACATTCAGGATGTGGGGTGCCGATCATTCACCTATATTTCCACCTTATATAATATAATGAAGGCGGCCGTCAAACATAACATCAAAGTAGTGGTGCTCGACCGTCCCAATCCACTTGGCGGCGAGAAGATAGAAGGTAACCTTGTTGAGGACGACTGCGTTAGCTTCGTATCTCAGATAAAGATACCTTACGTCTATGGCCTCACGCCTGGTGAAGTAGCTCTGTTGCTTAACGGCGAGAATATGCTTGGTGGCAAATGCGACCTCTCGGTGGTGAAGATGAAAGGCTGGAAGCGACGCATGACTTATGCTGACACCGGACTGCCGTGGGTGTTGTCGTCACCGCATATTCCTGAAGCCTCAACGGCACCGTTCTACAGCATTACTGGTATCATTGGCGAGCTTAATACTATCTCTATCGGTGTAGGCTACACGTTGCCTTTTAAGCTCATCGGTGCCGAATGGGTGAAGGCCCAGGAGTTTGCTGATGCCATGAATGCGCTTCATCTGCCCGGCTACACTTTCCGTCCTATATTCTACACGCCCTACTACGCTGCCGGCAAAGGTAAGGAACTGCAGGGTGTGCAGGTTTACATCAGTGATTATAAACGAGCCAGCCTCTGCGACCTGCAATGGTATGCCCTTCAGGAACTTTACCGGCTCTATCCCGATCACGACCCTATGGGCGAGGACACTAAGCGCTGGGCTATGATTGACAAGGTGTGTGGCTCCCATCAGATACGCACGCTCTTCTTAAAGAACCATCGTTGGGCCGACGCGAAACCCTATTGGGACAAGGATGTCGAGAACTTCCGCCGTCTGGCCAAGAAATACTATCTGTATAAATGACATATAACACAAATTCTGCTGCCTTTGCTCATTCACCGGCCAAGAGCCAGCGCATCTTGTCCATCGACATTCTGCGCGGTCTCACTATTGCCGGCATGATCTTAGTCAACAATCCCGGTGGTCCGGAGTCTGACTCGTTCGCACCGCTTTGCCACGCTGAATGGATAGGCCTTACGCCTACCGACCTCGTGTTCCCCACGTTCATGTTCATCATGGGCATTACCACCTATCTGTCACTGCGTAAGTTTGATTTCTCCTGGTCGAAAACGTGTGCGTGTAAGATTGCCAAACGTGCCTTCCTGCTTTGGGGCATTGGTCTTGCCATCTCTCTCTTGCTTACATGGATTCATGGCATCGTGGACCCGTCCCACTGGCAGGGCTTAGGTTATGCCCTTAGCCATCTTCGCCTGCTCGGTGTCCTTCCTCGCTTAGGCATCTGCTACGGTTTGGCCGCTGTCATCGCCATTTCTGTCAAGCACAAGTTTATCCCTTGGATCATTGCTTTTATTTTTGTGGGCTACTATTTCGTGCTTGAGCTCGGCAACGGTTATGCTCACGATGCCACCAACATCCTTGCCGTTATCGACTATGCAGTGATGGGTGTCGACCATACCTATATTTGGGATATCCCAGATCCTGAAGGCCTGCTCTCCACGTTGCCCGCCCTTGGTCATGTACTCATTGGCTTCTGCGTTGGTGAGGTCATTATGAACATTAATGACCTCAACGATAAAATTGAACGGCTGTTCGTCATCGGAGCTCTTCTCATGCTTGCCGGTGCTTTGTTGGCTTACCTTTGTCCGATCAGCAAGAAGCTGTGGACACCGACGTTTGCCATGGTCACCTGCGGCATTGCCAGCACATTGCTCGCCCTGATGATATGGTTCATCGACAAGCGCCATCATAGTGGTCGTTTTACCGAGTTTTTCCATGTTTTCGGTGTCAACCCTTTAGCCCTCTACGTGTTGTCCGACCTTATTCTTATTCCCTACTCTATCATTCCTTTCTTCGGTGGCAAGACGCTTCAGAAGGTTTGCTTCGAAGACGTGTTCTCGGCTTTTCTGCCCGTGCAGTGGGCTTCGCTATGCTGGGCACTATTGTGCGTAACAACCTGCTGGCTCGTCGGCCTCTGGCTTTACAGGAAGCATATTTATATTAAGCTATAGATACTATAGAAACTATAGAAAGCTATAGAAACTATAGAAAACGATACGACTATAAAAAAACATCAACAACTATGACAATACTTTTAGCAGACAGCGGCTCCACGAAAACCGACTGGGGTCTTGTTGAGAATGGTAAACTGATAAAGAAAATCCGCACCAGCGGCATGAATCCCTTCCAAATGTCGGAAGAGGCTATCACCGAGGAAATTAAGGCTCATCTTGTGCCAGAACTGCCGAAGGCCGAGGTGGATGAGGTCCATTTCTACGGAGCCGGTTGCACTAAAGAGAAACAGCCTGTGGTAGAACGTGCTCTTCGTGCCAACCTCACTATCATCGGTGAATGTGAGGTGGCGAGCGACATGCTTGGTGCAGCACGCGGAATCTGCGGTCACAAGCCGGGCATTGCCTGTATCTTGGGTACGGGTAGCAACTCTTGTTCTTACGACGGCAGCCAGCTCGTGAAGAACGTCTCACCGCTCGGTTTCATCCTTGGCGACGAAGGCAGTGGTGCCGTGCTTGGTAAGATCCTTGTAGGCGACGTGCTGAAGAATCAACTTCCCAAGCCAATCTGTGATCGTTTCTTCGAGAAGTTTAAGCTTACGCCGGCTGAGATTATCGATCGTGTCTATCGTCAGCCCAAGCCCAACACCTTCCTTGCCTCGTTTGTACCTTTCCTGGAGGAGAACCTCAAAGAGCCCGAGATATACAGTTTGGTCAAGGAGAGTTTCCGCTCCTTCCTCCGCCGCAATGTCATGCAGTACGACGGGTGGCAGACCTTGCCCATCGGCTTCAACGGCAGCATCGCTAAATTCTACAAACAGCCTTTGATCGATGCGCTCAATGAGGAGGGCATGCACCTCGGCCGCATCATACAGGCTCCGATGGATGCCTTGGTGGAATACCATACTGAAAGTTAGGAGTTAGAAGTTAGGAGTTAGGCGTTAGGAGTTAGAAGTTCTGAGTATTAAGTTAGTAAAAACAACATGGCATTCATAAAGATTACCGAACAGCCGTCACTTTATGACGACTTAGAAAAGAAAAGTGTACATGAGCTCTTGGTAGATATCAATACAGAGGACAAGAAGGTGGCGTTAGCTGTTGAAAAAGCCATCCCGCAGATCGAGGCCCTGGTGGAACAGATCGTCCCACGTATGCAGCGTGGTGGCCGTGTGTTTTACATGGGAGCCGGTACGAGTGGGCGTCTTGGTGTGTTAGATGCCTCCGAGCTGCCGCCTACTTTCGGTGTACCGCCCACGCTGGTCTATGGTCTCATAGCCGGTGGTGATACAGCTCTGCGCAATGCTGTGGAGAATGCTGAGGACGATGCTCATCGTGGTTGGCAGGAACTGCTCGATCACGCCATCTGCGAAGACGACACCGTCATTGGTATAGCTGCCTCGGGCACAACCCCTTACGTGGTAGGTGCTCTGACCGATGCCCGTGCGCACGGCTGTCTCACGGGGTGTATAACGTCGAATCCCGATACGCCGATGGCTGCTGCCTGCGAATATCCCATAGAGATGATTGTAGGTCCTGAGTTTGTCACAGGGTCGTCGCGCATGAAATCGGGTACTGGTCAGAAGATGATTCTCAACATGATTTCTACCACGCTGATGATTCAACTCGGTCGTGTCAAAGGCAACCGTATGGTGAATATGCAGCTTACCAACAAGAAGCTCGTCGATCGCGGCACACGCATGGTTATGGACTATACTCACCTGCCTTACGAGGAGGCCAATGCCTTACTGTTGAAATACGGGTCCGTGAAGAAGGCGGTGGAAGCCTTTAAGAGTTAGAAGTTAAGAGTTAGAAGTTAAGAGTTAGAAGTTAAGAGTTAGAAGTTAGGAGTTAGGAGTTAGAAGTTAGGAGTTAGGTGATAAAATATAGGAGTTAGGGCAATGATCAATTTACGAATAAATGAAAGCAAAGGGTGTAGAATAAATGCACATATTCGCATCTCTATAGGCGAGATAAGCTTAGCCTCGTTTGCGAGGCCAGTGGTTGGGTTATTAGCATTCATGCTTTTTCTCTCCTTTCTTCCTGCCTTTTCTCAAACGAAGGATTGGGGTGTTATCGATGTCTCGGTCTGTAATATGCGGACATCGCCCGACTACGATGCCGGCATGGCGACCCAGGGTGTGCTCGGCATGCCCGTGCAGATCTTGGAAGACGGAGGCTGGTTGAAGGTTTCCACTCCAGAAGGCTATGAGGCTTACGTGCATAATCGGTCCGTACAGCCGATGACGCGCACAGAGCTTTCTGCTTGGAATACATCCAAACAGGTGGTAGTCACTGTCCTTTGGGCCGGTGTCTACCGGCAGCCTGATGAGAAGTCGCAGATCGTAAGCGATGTTGTCGCCACCAATCGTCTTCGTCTTCTCGGTTCCAAAGGCAATTTCTATCATGTCGCCTTCCCTGATGGCCGCACGGGATTTCTGAGCAAAGCCAAGGCTGACGAACTGGGTCACTGGCGCAAAAGTCTTAATAACAGTCCGGCAGCGATCCTTGCTACGGCCAAACGATTCGTGGGCATACCTTACATGTGGGGTGGTATGAGTCCTAAGGGTATGGACTGCAGTGGCTTTGTGCGCACGGTGCTACTCTGTCACGACATTATCATCCCGCGCGATGCCTCACAGATGGCTACCCAAGGACAGCACATCAACATTTTCCCCTCGTTTAGTGACGAAGGCGCTGATGCTAAGCCAGATTTCAGTCACCTGCAGCCCGGTGACCTGCTTTTCTTTGGACGCAAGGCCACGACAGACAAGCCTGCCCATGTGTCGCATGTAGGTTTTTATCTCGGCAACGGTCGCTTCATCCATTCTCTTGGCATGGTGCAAGAGGCGAGCTTCAACGAAACAGATGCCGACTATGACGCCTACGACCTCGGTCGTCTGCTGTGGGCGCAACGCGTGTTGCCTTACATCAATAGGGTGCAGGGTCTTTTTACAACTGACAAATCACCAATGTATAAGTAATAGAGAGATTATTTTGTTATGACTACACGAAGAGAATTTCTAAAGAAATCGGCATTGGCTACGGCTGGTGCTGCTTTAGCCATCAGCAATGCAGATGCCCTCGGCCGCATGTTAGATACGGCCAAGGCTCCGTCGTTCAATATCAACCATGCAGAAACGGCAGACGGTCGTCTGCACCTGCGTTTCTTCCCTTACGAACTGAAGTTGCGCCACACGTTCACCGTGGCCACCTATTCACGTACCTCGACACCCGACGTACAGGTAGAGCTGACCTACGACGGCCTCACGGGTTATGGCGAGGCTTCCATGCCGCAGTATCTCGGACAGAGCGTTGCATCGGTTACGGCTTTCCTCAACAAGGTCGATATGGAGCAGTTTACCGATCCTTTCGAGATGGAGGATATCCTGGGCTATGTCGACAGTCTGTCAGCAGGCGATACCGCTGCCAAGGCTGCCGTGGATATTGCCTTGCACGACCTCGTGGGCAAGATCATGGGACAGCCGTGGTATAAAATATGGGGTCTCGATGCCGGGAAAGCACCCTCTACGACCTTCACCATCGGCATCGATACGCCCGACGTGGTGCGACAAAAGACAGAAGAATGTGCGGCTAAGTTCAACATTCTCAAGGTGAAGCTCGGACGTGACAACGATAAGGATATGATCAACACCATTCGGTCGGTAACGAAACTGCCTATCGCCGTCGATGTCAATCAGGGATGGAAGGACAAGCACAAAGCGCTCGACATGATTAACTGGCTCCACGCCCAAGGCATCGTTATGGTGGAGCAGCCCATGCCGAAGGAACAACAGAAAGATATCGCCTGGCTCACCGAGCATTCCCCCTTGCCTATCTTCGCTGACGAGGCCATCCAGCGACTTTCCGACATCCGCCGCATCGAAGAAGCCTATTCCGGCATCAACATCAAACTGATGAAGTGCACGGGTATGCGTGAGGCGTGGAAGATGCTCAACTATGCGCGTGCCCGTGGTCTGAAGGTGATGGTGGGTTGCATGACCGAGACTTCTTGTGCTGTGTCGGCTGCCGCCCAGCTCTCCCCAGCCGTCGACTTTGCCGATCTCGACGGGAATCTGCTCATCTCCAACGACCGTTTCACAGGCATGCAGGTGGTCCGGGGCAAGATCACCTTACCCGACAGACCGGGAATAGGTGTGGAGCTCAACAAATAGTGCCGCTCAGGCTCATCTTTACATGAAAGCTTTTCTTAATCAGTAACCTGCAAATGTTTAACAATCATATCTTTTCCTCCCCATGTAGGGAGGAATCTTGGAGCCGCCTTCGGGACAAGTGTATGGGGATTATGGCTCTGTTAGCTATGGTAGGGTCTCTCCATGCCCAGTCGACGGAGGAACGACTCGCCCTCGACTTCAATAAAACCCACGATGAGGTGAAGCAATACATCCAACGCTACATTCCGGATGTGACTGAGGCGCAGATAGACCACTGGGAAAAGACGAGGGCACTCGAAACCTGTTACATCAACGGAAAGAAATGGTATTTCCACAATGCCGCGCCTAACCTCTTCCGCATAGATCCGCAGTGCCGCGCTATCAAGCTTCAGAAGGATGGCGAGCAGAAAAGTGCTTACATGGAAGATGAGCGCATCGACATTCCCGCTATCATGAAGGCCGCGCCCCACAGTGCTTATCGGCTCGGTCCGGCTCATCGCATGCGTGTAACCTATACGCTTACGGTCAAGCCTGACGTGGTACCGGCCGGGGAGACCATCCGCTGCTGGCTTCCTTTCCCCCGCACCGATGTCAAGCGACAGACCAATGTACGCCTGTTGGGCACAAGCAACAAGAAGTATATTAAGTCACCCGCCGCTTACAACCATTCCTCCATCTATATGGAGCAAAAGGCTGAGTCCGGTAAGCCCACTGTCTTCAGCGAGGTGTTTGAATATACGTCGCATGGCAGTTGGTTCGGGTTAAAGCCGGAAAAAGTGAAGCCCTACGACAAGACTTCTGCCCTTTACCGCAAATATATTGCCAACCGACGGGAGCACATCATCGTCACTCCACGCATACAGCATCTTGCAGACAGCATTACGTCGGGTATCACCAACCCCTTGCTTCAAGCTCGCGCTCTGTTCACCTACATCGACGCAAACTATCCGTGGGCTTCGGCGCGTGAATACAGCACTATCCAGAACATTCCCGAGTATGTGCTTGACAACCATCACGGTGACTGCGGTCAGGTGACGCTGCTCTTCCTCACGCTGTGCCGGGCCAAGGGCATACCCGGCCATTTTGAGAGCGGGTTCATGGTACACCCCGATGAGAAGAATCTTCATGATTGGGGCGAGATCTATTTTGAAGGCGTGGGATGGGTACCTGTCGACCAGTCGTTCGGCCGTCCCTATTGGGCTACAGACGATTCAACCCGGTATTTCTACTTAGGTGGCATCGACTCCTATCGGCTTATCGTCAATAGCGACTTCGGCATGCCCTTCTACCCGGCCAAGCGTTATCCCCGTTCAGAGACCGTTGATTTCCAACGTGGAGAAGTGGAATGGCAAGGTGGCAACCTTTATTTCAATAAATGGAATTGGGACATCAAGGTGGAGTACCTCAACTGAATTCCTTTCTGCGATAAAAGTAAATTCTTTGAATTTATATTGACAAAGAGTAAATAGTCAGGACAACGGGAATTGCATGAAAGAAATGCGATAAGCGAGGTTTTCAATCCCGAAAACGTGCATGGAGGATGCAAGGTAGTTTCGACGAATGTAGGTTAAGACTCTTCTGTTTTTTGTTGTTCTCAATGTTTTTATTACATTCTGAAAAGAATTTTTCTAAAATGCTTGCAGATTAATAATAATTATGTAACTTTGCTTACTGAAACAAGATATAGAAAACAAATAGATAAATTTATGAGTCATTTAATCAAACCCATCGGCTACAAGACGCTCTTGGATCGTCGTCAGACGGAACATGGCATCAAGATGATCAAGGAGTTTTTTCAGCAGAATCTCTCAACCGAACTTCGCCTGAGTCGAGCTACGGCCCCGCTCTTTGTACTCAAAGGTTTAGGAATCAATGACGACCTTAATGGTGTCGAACGTCCGGTGACCTTCCCCATCAAAGACATGGGTGAGGCAAAAGCCGAAGTCGTGCATTCGTTGGCAAAATGGAAACGCCTGACGCTTGCTAAGTTTGGCGTAGAACCTGGTTATGGTATCTATACGGATATGAACGCTATCCGTGCGGATGAGGAGATGGATAACCTCCATTCGTTGTATGTTGATCAGTGGGACTGGGAGGCTGTTATCACGAAAGAGGAGCGCACAATCGCTTTCTTAGAGGATGTCGTGCGCCGTATCTACAGTGCTATCCTTCGCACAGAGTTCTTGGCCTGTGAGAACTTTCCGCAGCTCAAGCCGTTTCTTCCTCGTGAGATTCATTTTATCCACTCTCAGGATCTTCTCGATATGTATCCCGACAAGACTCCGCACGAGCGTGAGGATGCTATCTGCGAGAAGTATGGTGCTGTGTTTGTTGAAGGTATCGGTGGCAAACTCTCTGATGGAAAGAAACATGACGGTCGTGCTCCTGACTATGACGACTGGTCAACGATTGCGGAGAATGGCAAGGCGGGTCTCAACGGAGATATCCTCATCTGGTATCCTGTTCTTGGCCGTTCATTCGAGCTTAGTTCAATGGGTATCCGTGTTGATAAGGAGAGCCTGTTGCGTCAGTTGAAGATAGAGCATCAAGAAGCGCGAGAGAAACTTTACTTCCATCAGCAGTTGCTCAACGATAAGCTGCCACTCAGCATTGGTGGTGGTATTGGTCAGAGCCGTCTGTGCATGGTGATGCTCCACAAAGCGCATATCGGTGAGATTCAGGCAAGTATCTGGCCTGAAGATATGAGGAAAGAATGCGCTGAGCTCGGTATGCCGCTCATTTGACAGAGATGGCAGAGGGCTGGATTAAGATATGGAAGTCCGGAAGTCTTATGGATTCCGGACTTCTTACATTGTTTTAGCTCAATTCCAAACCGAGCCCTACCCTTAATTTTTCTATGGCTGGGTTCTTTTTCCGTAGCGCGTCAAAGACTTCAAGCTTGGTCAATGCCCGCTGATTCTCGTTCTGCTTGGCTAAACGCGGCTTGAACTCGATGAGCGTATTATGCAACTTCATGCGCATCGTGGCGCGTATGTTGCGGCTGATGACATTGATCTGATCAAGCAAAAGTTTATTATCCACAACCACTTCAATATTGGGATAGTTAGTGATTGCGGGCACGAGGTTTTTCAAGCGTGCTGCTAAGCCTACGAATTTCTGCGGCATGCGGTTGCACATGGCTATCCATTCACGGATGAGATCATCGTCCGTGAATTGAGACTCAGGCTTACTTTCTGCAACTTTCTTGGCTTCGGCTTCATCAACCTTTACAGCTTCCGAAACATCGTTTGTCTTTGGTTTCCGCCTAAGATCATCGAATGTCATTCCGATGTTCTTCAGATGGAAAGTGATGCCGCTCTTCAAAGATCCTACAGCTGCTGTCTCCGGTCTGGTCGAACCCGCAAATGGCTTATTGCCTTCGCTTGTCGGTTCCGTCTGAGGCTTGTCATTGACAGAAGCCGTTTTCGGTTTATGATTGGCTAAAGAACGTGCAGCCCCGGCCACCTGCATAGCCGGTTTAGGCTGCACCACATTGTTTTTCTTGAACAGGGATTTCAATCGCATAGGGCTACGCCCACCAGCCGGCACGTCAGCATCCTCCGGTTGCGTGATCTGTGCCACACGGATCAAGGTGAGTTCAACCAAGAGCCGCTTGTTGCTGCTCTGTCGATATTGCACATCACATTCGTTGAGGATTTTCAGTGCCTTATAAAGGAATGGAAGGGGACATTTCTTGGCCTGCTCTTTGTATTTCGCTCGCTGACCATCACTTACCTCCAGGAGCGGAAGGGTTTGTTCGTCTTTCGCCATCATCACATTGCGCACATGCGAAGCAAGGCCATTGACCACATTGCTTCCATCGAAGCCATGTTGGATAATATTATCGAGCAAGACCATGATGTCAGCGGCTTTATTGTCAAGTGACAGGTCTATGATCTTAAAATAGTTGTCTACGTCGAGTACATTCAGGTCTTTCAGTACTTTCTCATACGTGATATGCCCTTGGCAAAAGCTCGATACCTGATCGAAGATCGACAAGGCATCCCGCATTCCTCCATCCGCTTTTTCAGCGATCACATTGAGGGCTTCGTCCTCATACGTGATACCTTCCTTTCCGGCTACCATCTCAAGATGGTGGATGATCTCGGGAACGGTCATGCGCTCGAAGTCGTAGATCTGACAACGCGAGAGAATGGTTGGAAGAATCTTATTCTTCTCCGTGGTGGCAAGAATGAAAATCACGTGTGCCGGCGGTTCCTCCAACGTCTTGAGGAAAGCGTTGAAAGCCGCTTGTGAGAGCATGTGAACCTCATCGATGATGAAAACCTTATATTTCCCGGTCTGAGGAGGGATAAGCGTCTGCTCCATGAGCGTTTTGATGTTCTCCACGGAGTTGTTGCTGGCAGCATCCAGTTCAAAGATATTCATTGACCGTCCTTCGTTAAAAGCGCGGCAACTCTCGCACTCGTTGCATGCCTCACCGTCTTGTGTAGGATTTTCACAGTTGATAGCCTTGGCAAAGATTCGCGCACAGGTTGTCTTCCCCACTCCGCGTGGCCCGCAGAAAAGATAGGCATGGGCTAATTTCCCTGACTTAACCGCATTCTTCAGTGTTGTTGTCAGTGCATCCTGGCCTACAACAGAGGAGAAAGTCATCGGTCTGTATTTCCTTGCGGAAACTATATAGTTGTCCATAGAATAACTAATATGAATTCGATAATCTGAATATTGATTGCAAACTTACACAAAAATAATGAGAATGCGGCTTAAAGACAGAAAAATAATTGGAAAATAAAAAGGCGTTGCCTTCCTGAGAAAGCAACGCCTTGTAACATTTTGATCTCAACGGATGAGTTATGCCTCTGCGGGAGCCTCTGTCGCGGGAGCTTCAGCGTTCTCGCCTTCAGCAGCCTGTGCAGCCTCAGCAGCTTTTGCAGCTTCAGCCTCAGCTTTAGCGGCAGCTTCGGCAGCCTTCTTGTCAGCCACCTTCTTGGCGATAGCCTCATTGACCTTCTTCTCGGCATCGAGCGCCTTAGCAGCAGCCTCTTGACGGCTCTTGCTCTGAGCGTCCTTAGCAGCTGTGAGCTTCTGCTCCTTAGCAGTCTTCCAGGCATCGAACTTCTGCTGGCAAGCAGCCTCGTCGAATGCGCCCTTCTTCACGCCGCCGCGAAGATGCTTCATCATGTACACACCCTCATTCTTCAGAATGGTGCGGACAGTGTCTGTAGGCTGTGCGCCTGTCTCTACCCAGTAGAGGGCACGGTCGAAATTCAAATCTACGGTAGCAGGATTGGTGTTGGGGTTGAAGGTACCAATCTTCTCGATAAACTTACCATCACGTGGTGCTCTCACGTCAGCGATCACGACTCTGTAAACTGCGTAGCCCTTGTGACCGCCACGCTGCAATCTGATTTTTGTTGCCATTTTTTGTTGTAAAACTAATTAAAGGTTTGAATTTTATGCTGCCATCTCGTGACAGCGGGTGCAAAGTTACAGCTTTTTTCTTTGTCTACAAAGAGTTACGCTTATTATTTTTTGTTTTCTTTGTTCCTCACATAAAAGCGCGATGGCAAAAACGATATCGCGCCTCAGTTGTGTCACGATCGTGACACAACTGAGGCAGGATCGTGACACAACTGAGGCAGGATCGTGACACAACTGAGGCAGAATCGTGACACGTTTGAGGCACGATCGTGACGCGTTTGAGGCACGATCGTGACGCATTCGTGACGCGATGGCAAAACTCTGCAATTATATTGGATAATACCTAAAAATGAAGGCTCACGACATCTCGTCGCAAGCCTATTCAACACAAACAAAAAATGCGGGAATGATCCCGCAAAATATTATCAGTGAGTCGATTTTATTACATCACGCCGTCTTCACGCAGCTTGAGTTGCCATTTCCAGGCAGAGCGCAAAACATCCTCTAAGGGTGTCTCAGCTTTCCAGCCAAGAACCTTGTTGGCCTTCGTGCAGTCGCCCCAGATCTTCTCAATATCCCCTTCACGGCGGGGACCGTACTTCCAGTTGAGCTTCACGCCGGTAGCTTTCTCAAAGGTCTCCACAATCTCAAGCGTCGAGTTTCCGTGACCCGTACCGATGTTGAAGTAATCGATAACCGGGCTGTCCTCGTCATCGAGCACGCGGCGCATGGCAGCCACATGGGCTTTGGCAAGGTCGACGACATAGATATAGTCGCGGATGCAGGTGCCGTCCGGTGTGTCGTAGTCGTTGCCGAAGATTGTCAGCTGCTTGCGAATGCCGATAGCGGTCTGTGTTACGTAAGGAATGAGGTTGTTGGGCACACCGTTAGGCAGCTCTCCGATAAGAGCCGACGGATGGGCACCAATGGGGTTGAAATATCTGAGGATGATGCTCTTGACAGGAGCACCGCTGTGAATATAATCGTGGATGATCTGCTCGTTGATCTCCTTAGTGTTGCCATAAGGAGATGTAGCTTTCTGATGGGGAGCCGTCTCTGTGACAGGAAGATTCTCAGGCTTCGGCTGACCGTAAACCGTGCAGCTCGAAGAGAAGATAATGCCTTTCACATTATATTTAGGCATCAGTTCCAAGAGATTGATGAGGGAGACAATGTTGTTGCGGTAATAGAGCAACGGCTTTTGCACGCTCTCACCGACAGCCTTGCTGGCAGCAAAATGAATGATTCCTTCGATGTCGGGGTATTTCTTGAATACATTTTCCGTGGCTTCCTTGTCACGTAAATCTATTTTCTCGAAAGCCGGGCGCACGCCCGTGATTTTCTCTATGCCATCAAGTACCTCAATCTTCGAGTTGGAGAGGTCGTCGACGATTACCACTTTATAGCCTGCTTCTATAAGCTCTACAGAAGTGTGGGAACCAATAAAACCTGTACCTCCTGTAACAAGGATAGTTTGTTTCATCACATTATTATATTTAAGAGTTAATTCTCTGTTGTGTCTTTTCGCCCACAAAGATACTTAATTTTCTGCTATTAAAAAGTATTTGGCAGAAAAAATTACTAACTTTGCACGAAAATTATGGAATACAATAATTAAAGCTATAAATAAGGAAAATTATGAGCATTCAAACTGAGAAAATCAAGGAGCTTGTAGCCAAGCGTGAGCAAGCCCGTCTTGGTGGTGGACAGAAGGCTATCGACAAGCAGCATGCCCGCGGCAAGTACACAGCCCGTGAGCGCATCGAAATGCTTGTAGACAAGGATTCTTTCGAGGAATACGACATGTTCAAGCTTCACCGTTGTCACAACTTCGGCATGGAGAAGAAGCAGTTCCTCGGTGATGGTGTCGTAGCCGGTTCCGCTACTATCGACGGTCGTCTTGTTTACGTCTATGCCCAGGACTTCACGGTCAACGGTGGTTCTCTCTCCGAGACAATGGCACAGAAGATCTGTAAGGTTATGGATATGGCTATGCAGAACGGAGCTCCTGTCATTTGCATGAACGACAGTGGCGGCGCTCGTATTCAGGAGGGTATCTCCGCGCTCGCCGGATATGGTGAGATCTTCGAGCGTAACATCCTTGCTTCGGGTGTCATTCCTCAGATCTCCATGATCCTTGGTCCTTGCGCCGGCGGTGCCGTCTACTCCCCTGCTCTTACCGACTTCATCCTGATGACCGAAGGCACAAGCTATATGTTCCTTACAGGTCCGAAGGTGGTAAAAACCGTTACAGGCGAGGATATTGACTCGGAACATCTCGGTGGTGCCAGTGTCCATGCAAGCAAGAGCGGTGTGACCAGCTTTACGGCGAAGACCGAAGAGGATGCCATGAAGATGATCAAGAAGCTTCTCAGCTATATTCCTTCCAACAATACCGAGGAGGCTCCTCGTGTGGAGTGCACCGATCCTGTGGACCGAAAGGCAGACCTGCTCAACGAGATCCTGCCCGATGATCCTAACATGGCTTACGATATGTACAAGGTCATCACCGCCATCACCGATAATGGTGAGTTCTTTGAGGTTCAGCCTAAGTTTGCCAAGAATATCATTACCGGTTTCGCGCGCTTCAATGGCCAGAGCGTAGGTGTCGTCGCAAACCAGCCTTCAGCTTATGCCGGTGTGCTCGATGTCAATGCATCTCGTAAGGGTGCGCGCTTTGTTCGTTTCTGCGATGCTTTCAACATTCCTATTGTTTCGCTCGTCGATGTCCCCGGCTTCCTTCCCGGTACGGGTCAGGAGTATAATGCCGTTATCCTTCATGGTGCCCAGTTGCTTTATGCTTATGGAGAGGCTACCGTGCCCAAGATCACGATCACGCTGAGAAAGAGCTACGGTGGAAGTCATATCGTGATGGGCTGCAAGCAGCTTCGTGCCGACCTCAACTTTGCTTGGCCTACAGCAGAGATCGCTGTGATGGGTGCGAGTGGTGCTGTGGCAGTGCTCTGTGGCAAAGAGGCTAAGAAGATCAAGGAAGAGGGCGGTGATGTCAAAGCGTTCCTCGCAGAGAAAGAGGACGAGTATACGAAGACCTTCGCCAATCCTTATCAGGCTGCTCAGTTCGGTTACATTGATGATGTCATCGAGCCCCGCAACACGCGATTCCGCATCTGCCGTGGCCTGGCACAGTTGGCACACAAGCGCCAGTCTCTGCCTGCAAAGAAACACGGTTGCATGCCCATGTAAACAAAAAGGAGTAAGTAATGGATAAGAACATATATGCGGCTATTGCCATGGCAATCTTCGAGTTCCAGGGCAATAATGTACACGACAAGGAGCCGGGCGTCATCACCATTAAGCCAAAGCAGACATTGTGGGATGCCAAACAGCTTTCATTCACCGCCAAACCATAAGAAAAAAGAAAATGAAGCAGTTTAAATATACAATAGACGGCAAGGAATATCAAGTCGAGATCGTTGATATCAACGAGGAGACCAATGTCGCCAACGTGAAAGTAAACGGAGAAGAGTTTGAAGTGGGCATGGAAAAACCTGCTGAGGAGGAGAAGCCTAAGGTGACGCTTGGCAAGCCTGTGGCTGAAGACAACGACGAGGCTACGCCTGCTGCCAATGTCAACACAGCTAATGCTGTCAAAGCACCGCTGCCCGGCACTATCACTTCCATTAATGTAAAGGTTGGTGACGAGGTGAAGGCGGGAGACACCCTCTTGGTGCTTGAAGCCATGAAGATGGCCAATAATATTGAGGCAGAGAAAGACGGCAAGGTGACGGCTGTCTGCGTCAAGGAAGGTCAGAGCGTTATGGAAGACGATGCGCTCGTGGTTGTAGAGTAATATTACTCCCTATAATAAACAAAAATGCCCGATTTTGTGTGAAATCATGCAAAATCGGGCATTTTGTCGTTATTTATGAGTACCTTTGCACCATCAATTAATTAGAATAAAATCATAATGGCCAAAAAGAGAATTTTATTCGTCAATCAAGAGATTGTACCTTATGTGCCCAAATCTGATATGGCAGACTTGGGTCGGGATCTTCCGCAGAAAATGCAGTCGGGAGGTTTTGATGTCCGCACATTCATGCCAAAGTGGGGCAATATTAATGAGCGTCGTGGCCAATTGCATGAGGTCATACGCCTGTCGGGACTGAATATAGTCATTGACGACACTGACCATCCCTTGATCATTAAGGTAGCAAGTGTACCCGTCTCAAGACTTCAAGTCTATTTCATCGATAATGAGGACTACTTCATAAAGCGTCGCACAATGACGGAGGATGAGAACGGAGATGAATTTACAGACAACGGAGAGCGTGCCATCTTCTTTGCGCGTGGCGTCTTGGAGACAGTAAAGAAACTTCGCTGGAGTCCGGATATTATCCACTGTCAAGGATGGATGGCGGGTGTCATTCCGCTCTATGTCAAGACCGCGTATCACGATGATCCTACTTTTGCCAACTCGAAAGTAGTGTTCTCATTGTTCTCCAAGCAGTTCAAATCCAACTTCGGCACTAAGTTCAAGGATTGTGTTGACTTCGGTTCAGCCAAGGCCAGTCTGCTTGAAAAATACTCAGAGCATTTCGACTTCACAGATCTTGCCAGGCTTGCTATCGATTACAGTGACGGCGTGATAGAAGCTACTCCAGAGGTCAACGATAAGCTCCTGAGCTATGCGGAAAGCTCCAATCTCCCGATCCTCAAGTATCCGGGTGAGAACTATGCCCCTGCCTATAAGGAGTTTTATAATCAGCTATTAGGATAAATACTACATGTAATTACATCATGTCTATCAGCATGAATATTAAATTTGCGCTCACCATACTACTCTCAGGGCTTGCTTTTGCCTCGTGCTCTGATTCCACCGATGAAATCGGCTCTTCGTTGAATTCGCAAACGGATGCAGTAAACGTGGAGACCGCTTCCTACGATGTTTCCAGCGAGTCTGTACTTGCAGATTCTGTCTTGTCGAGAAACACGACAGGCTATATAGGAAAAGTAAAAGATCCAGAGACCGGCAACTATATTACGGGCGACTTCATGGCACAGTTCTTCAACCTTGAGGGCTATCGTTTCCCGGAGAAATCAGCCATGCGTGGGGTCGATGAAAACGGAGAGACGGTAAAGGGGCTTATCAAGGCTGACTCCTGCGAGATTCGTCTGTTCTATGCGAAGCATTATGGAGACAGCACCCGCACGATGAAGCTTACCGCGTATGAGATGAGCAAGCCTATGACGGAGGATCGTAACTACTACAGTAACTATGATCCCTTGGCAAACGGTTACGTGCGCAAAGATGGTATCGCGCAGGACAAGGTGTATACGCTCACCGACTACATGGTTGCCAAGTCCACCCGTGATACGTCTACATACGAGCCCTATCTCACAATAAAGCTCAATGGGAAGTATACGGATGCCGATGGTAAGGAATACAGCAATTTCGGAACCTATATTCTTGAGAAGTATTATGAACATCCTGAATACTTCAAGAATGCTTATACCTTCCGACAGAATGTTGTTCCGGGGTTCTATTTCAAGCACAAGTCTGGTTTAGGCAACATGGCATACATTGATGCCTCGCAGCTCAATTTGTATTACAAGTATGCAGATGAGAAAGACAGCGTGCTGAACGGTATAACCGTGTTTTGGGGTACAGAGGAGGTTCTGCAGACAACAAATATCTCGAACGACAAGAGCAGGTTGGCTTCGTTGGTGGCAGACAAGAGCTGTACTTACCTGAAGACTCCTGCAGGTATTTTTACAGAGCTCACGTTGCCTGTTGAAAAGATTGTCTCCGGTCATGAGAACGACAAGATCGCAGGTGCCTCACTGACGATTCCGAGAATAAACAGTGCGGTTGGTACTTCAGAATATGCTTTTGATATTCCTCAAACATTGCTGATGATTCCGGCTGATTCTATCTATAGCTTCTTCGAGAATAAGGAAATGTACAACAATCGCAATTCCTATGTCGCCACTTACTCGGGTATGACATCAACGAACGGCTATACATTTAATAATATCTCCGGAATGATAACAGCGATGAATGCTGTCGATGTGAGCAAGCGGTCCGCCAACTGGAACAAAGTTGTGCTCGTTCCTGTAACGTTGACAACAACAACGTCTGGAACATCGGGCAACTATAGTTATTATAGTTATTATTATGGCACATCATCATCTTCTTCCAGCACAGTGGTGACGAAGGTGTCTCACGACATGTCGCTCACAAGTACGAAGCTCGTCAAGGGTACAGCCACAGACAGTCCGCTGAAGTTGCAGGTTATCTACAGTCATTTTAAGTAAAGGTTTATTATGGCTGATAACTTTCTCGAGCGACATCGCCGAGACTATGAGGAGCGTAAGGAGGCATGGCTGAGAAATAAGAAGCACATGCCGAAAATCAAAAGGAAGCTTCAAAAACCAGAGGATGAAGGTCTGTAATCGGTGAGCAATTATAATGAAATAAGTATCGTAGTATTAAGAACGAGGACAATAAAAGAGGACGAGGACAATGGGAATATTCGGATTATTCAGCAAGAAAAATAAAGAGACCTTAGACCAGGGACTTGAGAAGACCAAACAGAGCGTGTTCTCAAAAATCACACGCGCTATTGCGGGAAAGTCGAAAGTCGATGATGACGTGCTCGACAATCTTGAGGAAGTGCTGATTACTTCCGATGTAGGTGTGGAGACCACCGTCAAGATCATTCATCGCATTGAAGCGCGTGTAGCGCGTGATAAGTATGTCTCGACATCCGAGCTTAACAAGATTCTGAAGGAAGAGATAGCCTCGCTTCTCACGGAGAACAACACGCAGGACAACTCCAACTGGAATCTGCCGACCGATCACAAACCCTACGTCATCCTTGTCGTCGGTGTGAACGGTGTAGGAAAGACTACGACGATCGGAAAACTTGCTTATCAGTTTAAGAAAGCCGGCAAGAAGGTTTACCTGGGCGCAGCGGATACTTTCCGGGCCGCTGCCGTAGAGCAGATACAGATATGGGGAGACCGTGTCGGGGTGCCAGTCATCAAGCAGCAGATGGGTTCTGACCCGGCGAGCGTCGCTTTCGATACCTTGCAGAGCGCCAAAGCCAATGATGCCGATGTTGTGCTTATCGATACGGCGGGACGACTTCATAACAAGGTCGGGTTGATGAACGAGCTGAAGAAGATTAAAGATGTCATGAAGAAAGTCGTTCCAACGGCACCCGACGAGGTTTTGCTTGTGCTCGACGGCAGTACGGGGCAGAATGCTTTCGAGCAGGCCAAGCAATTTTCCGCGGTCACTAACATTACTTCCCTCGCTATCACAAAGCTTGACGGAACCGCTAAAGGAGGCGTGGTGATAGGAATATCCGATCAGCTAAAAGTTCCTGTCAAATACATTGGCCTCGGTGAAAAAATGGAGGATCTTCAGCTTTTTAATAAGAAAGAATTCGTCGACTCTTTATTTTAAGACGCTGACATTCTGAATACGAATAGGTTCTGATATGAAGAAAAACCAGATAGACTTTATCACCATGGGCTGTTCCAAGAATCTTGTTGATTCAGAGCAGCTCATGCGTCGTTTTGAGAACATGGGGTATCACTGTGTCCACGACTCCAAACGGCCGCAGGGTGAGATAGCCGTCATCAATACATGCGGTTTCATTGAGAGCGCTAAGGAGGAGAGCATCAATACGATTTTAGAGTTTGTCAACGCCAAGAACAAGGGACGGTTGCATAAGCTCTTTGTCATGGGCTGTCTGTCGCAGCGTTATCAGAAGGAGCTTGAAGAGAACATTCCTGAAGTGGATAAGTTCTATGGCAAGTTCAATTATTCTCAATTGCTCCAGGACCTCGGACCTGCTGACACTACTGTTTCAGAAGAAAAAACTTTCTCAGAGCGTCGGGTGGCTGCCAATAGCCGTCGTTTGCTCACTACCCCATCGCATTATGCCTATATCAAGATCGCTGAGGGATGTGACCGCCATTGTGCTTATTGTGCTATTCCGCTTATTACCGGGAAGCATGTGAGCCGTCCCATGGAGGATATTCTTCAAGAGGTGAAAGAACTTGTAGCCGAGGGAGTCACAGAGTTTCAAGTCATCGAGCAAGAACTCACCTACTACGGCGTTGACCTTTATGGTAAGACCCGCATAGCCGAGCTTATCGACAAGATGGCTAACATCAAGGGCGTGAGATGGATTCGGTTGCATTATGCTTATCCTAATCAGTTCCCCTTGGAGCTTCTTGACGTGATGCGTGAACATGACAATGTGTGCAAGTATTTGGATATTGCGCTGCAGCATATATCAGATCACATGCTTGCACGCATGCACCGGCATGTCACGAAGCAAGAGACACTTGACCTTATTCATACAATTCGCGATCGTGTTCCCGGAATTACGATTCGCACAACCTTGATGGTCGGGTTCCCGGGAGAGACAGAGGAAGATTTTAATGAGCTTGTTGACTTTGTAAAACAAGAAAAGTTTGAGCGTATGGGTGCTTTCGCTTATTCAGCGGAGGAAGGCACCTACTCGGCTGAGCATTATCAGGACGATGTTCCGGCTGACGTTAAGCAGGAACGCCTCGACAAGCTCATGGCTGTTCAGGAAGAGATTAGCGCTGAGATTGAGGCTGCTAAAGTTGGCAGGACTTTCAAGGTTATTATCGACCGCAAAGAGGGCAACTACTATGTTGGTCGCACGGAGGCTTGTTCTCCCGAAGTTGATCCGGAGGTGCTTATTCCTGTGGCTGATCGCAGACTGCGTACAGGGCATTATTATAATGTGTTGATGACTGACAGTGATGAATATGACCTTTACGGAAAGGTGCTGTAACATATCTACTATCATCAATTAATGTATCATGAACAACAAGGAGTTTATAGCTCAGTTGGCTGCAAAGACCGGCTACACACAAACAGATACTCAGCAGATGGTACGTACGATCGTTGCTGAGATGGGGTCTCATTTAGAGGAAGGTGACTCTCTTCAGATAAACAACTTTGGTACCTTTGAGGTCAAGAAGCGACTGGAGCGCATTGTTGTCAATCCGGGCACGCAGCAGCGAATGCTTGTTCCTCCGAAGTTGATCATCAACTTTAAGCCTGTTGCAGCCATCAAGGAGAATCTTAAAAAGACACAAAACGAACAATAAGTACGGGTAATGAGTAAGTTAGGCAATAAAGAACTTTCTTCTTCTCTTTCTGATAAGCACGGTCTTAATAAGACCGATGCAGAGAAGTTCGTTTCTGCCTTTTTTGATGTCATCAATGAAGGGCTTGCATCTGAGAAACTTGTAAAGATTAAGGGTCTTGGCACTTTCAAGATTATTGGTGTGGCGGCTCGTAAGAGTGTGGATGTCAACACAGGTGCGCCTATTGTCATAGAAGGACGTGATAAGATCAATTTCACGCCCGATGCTACGCTTCGTGATGAGATTAATAAACCTTTCTCCCAGTTCGATACCGTTGTGCTCAACGAGGGTGTCGATTTCACACATATCGACAAGGAGTTTGAAGAAGATCCTGAGGCTGCCGTGCTCAAGGCTATCGGAGAAACAGCGCCAACAGAAACTGATTCGTCTGAACCTGCATCATCAGATCCTGCATCAATAGATCCTGCATCAATAGATCCTGCATCATCAGATTCTGCATCAATAGAAACTTCTGTATTAGCAACACCTGCGTGTAAGGAGGTAGTAGCAAATGTTCCTTCTTCTGATGAAGCGTCGAACCTAAATGAGAAACCAGCAGGCGCAGAGCCCTCTTTAGACGATGCTAAAGCGGAGGAGCCGTCAGTAGAGAGCAATGTAGTTGATGAATCTTCTATCGAAGATCATCCGAATGTTGCTGAAAAGGAAGAAACGGTTGCTGAAAGGGATACTGAGGAAAAGATAGCTACGGAAGAGAAAGTGGATAAGGTTGCTGGTCAGAAGAAAGCTGAGGAGGAGAAGATTATAAATGAACAGAAAAAGGCTGAAGAGAAGGTAAAGGTTGCTGAGACTAAGCTTGAAGAAGTGTATCAACGCCAATTTGAGGAGGATGAAGTTGAGGAGCATCAGAACCGTGCCCTTAAGGTTCTGATGGTTGTCGCTGCCATCATTGTATTAGGCTGTATTGGTGGTGGTTATTATCTGTTTAAGCAGATAGAGAAGCGTGACAATCACATAGAACGCTTAGAGAAACAGATGAAGATGGTTGCGCATAATCAAAAGAATAATACTGTTGCCCAGCCTCTCCTTAAGGCTGTCGTCAAGCCTGTTGATACGTTGAAGACTTCCCCTGTCCCCCAAACAAATGCAGCACAAAAAAAGAAGACAGAGAAGGTTGACGCGTCCAAAGAGGATGCTTTGCAAGCTGAATACAATAAAGATCCACGGATCCGTACCGGTGCCTATATCATTACCGGCATTGAGAAGACGATTACGGTATCTCATGGTCAGACGATGAGCGGAATCAGCCGTTCCACATTAGGCCTTGGCATGGAATGCTACCTTGAGGCGGTAAATGGCGGTAAGCACGAACTCAAAGCGGGTGATAAAATTAAAATACCAAGTTTGAAGCTAAAGAAGAAAATTCTTCGTAAATAGGGAAGAGCTTGCTTCACTTGCCGCAAAGAGCCTTCTCTATGCGCAGGGCAGCAACTTCCTTATCCATCGCATGAGTCATGTCGAGACGCTCGTTGATATCTATCACTTTCCCGAATCCTGCCTCAAGCAGTTTCTTTCTATCTTTGATACGTCCGGCAAGAAGTGTCACTGGAACCTGCTTTGCTTTGCAATGCTTGAGGATGACACTTGGGAGCTTGCCCATCAGTGTTTGAGCATCTGCACTTCCCTCGCCGGTCACTACAAACAGAGGCTTGTCTGAAGCTGACAATGCGTCGTCAAAACCTGATGATTGCAATACAATGTCGGCACCGCTCTCTACGTTCGCATCCATAAACTCCATAAAGGCATAGCCTAAACCGCCGGCCGCTCCAGCTCCCGGCTTGTTGGCACAGTCTCTCCCTTGATGTTTGGCAGCCATGACTGCAAAGGTTCTGGCTCGTCGGTCGAGTTGTTCTATCATTGCTGCATCAGCCCCTTTTTGTCGCGCAAAGACATGTGCAGCTCCATTGGGTCCATAAAGCGGATTCTTCACATCTGTGGCAAGTGTCACTTTGATATCTCTTAGCCAAGATATGTCGAAAGGTTCATACCACAATTTATTTGTCTGTGTCTGCCATTCCTGTTTCAAGGCTTTCAACATGCCCAGACCGCAGTCGCTCGTAGCCACGCCGCCAAGTCCGATAACAAACTCCTTGCAGCCTCGTCGCAAAGCATGAACCATCAGTTCCCCTACTCCATAGCTTGTAGCTGTCAGTGGGTTGCGATTCTCTGGTTCAACCATCGTCAAGCCTACCGCTTTGGCTACCTCAATGATTGCTATTCCATTTTTGATGCCAAATGCAGCGTCGTGCCAGCGCATAAGGGGATCATGGACATGACAGGTCATGATTTCGTTAGGCTGCATGGCTTCCAAGAACCCTTCGCCTCCATCGCTTACCTGATAACAAGCCACGTCAGCGTCCGGAAAGGCTTTTTTCAAACCTTGAGACGCTGCCTCATTAGCCTCCGCAGAAGTGAGGCAACCTTTGAAACTGTCAATAGCAGATAATACTTTCTTTTTCATAAAATAATAACGGAGGAAAAACGTTATTTCTTACATGAAGAGACTCTTTTTTTTCACTATATTCGTATTTTCATGCGTTTCTATGATCGCTCAGACCTTTACCTTGAAAGGCCGGGTCATGGATGAGGAAGGTAAGCCCGTTGAGTTTGCCTCTGTTTCGTGTGCGGCACAAGGTAAGGCTACGGTCACTTCGTTAAAAGGCGAATACAGCCTCTCGCTTCATTCTGCAGATTCCGTTGTCATCCGCTATTCCATGCTGGGCTATCACCCGAAGAAACGGGTCCTCTTTCATCCTCGTGGCACGCAGACACTGCAAGTAGTTTTGTATGCAAGTTCCAACACGCTTGATGAGGTCAGTGTCCGAGGACAGAAAATACAGTCGGGGCAGTTGGAGGAGCTGAATACGAAGCCCTTGAAAGGCATGCCTTCTACAACGGGCAATGCCGTCGAAGAACTCTTGCAGAGCCAGGCAGGGGTCAGTACCCATTCAGAGCTCTCGTCGCAATATAATGTTCGAGGCGGCTCTTTTGATGAGAATTCCGTCTATATTAATAATATAGAGATTTTCCGTCCCTTTCTCGTCCGCAGTGGTCAGCAGGAAGGTCTCTCCATTATCAATCCTGATATGGTGGGCAGCATCGGGTTCTCTACCGGAGGTTATGCGGCCCGCTATGGCGACAAGATGTCGTCGGCACTCGATATCACCTATCGTCGCCCCAAACGGTTTGAGGCCGCTATTGATGCATCGCTGTTGGGAGCAGGAGCTTACATAGGTTTCTCCAACAAGAAGTTCGCCTGGTCAAACGGTATACGCTATAAGACAAACCGTTATCTGCTCGGTACCTTCGATACCAATGGTGAATATGATCCTAACTTTCTCGATTATCAGACCTATCTCAATTGGCGGCCGAACAGCCGGTGGAGCTTTGACATCATTGGCGACATCTCTGACAATCATTATAACTTCACGCCCAAAGACCGAGAGACCAAGTTCGGTACTTTAGAGAATGTAAAGTCGTTCAAAGTTTATTTTGGTGGTAAGGAGAAAGATCTGTTCCGTACTTTTTTCGGCGCATTGAATATCACGCGTCATTATGGCGACTCTACTTCCGTTTCTCTCATTGCCTCTGCTTTCAAAACTGATGAGAAAGAGAAATATGATATCGAGGGGCAGTACTGGCTCAATCAGACAGAGACCTCGGAGAACCTTGGTGTCGGTACTTATTTCCAGCATGCCCGCAACTATCTCAAGGGGAATGTGGAGAGCATCAAACTGATGGCGCGACATACCACCAGGCAGCATGACATCGAAGGCGCATTAACCTATAAGACAGAGCATGTGGAGGAGCAATCCGCTGAGTATGAGATGCGAGACTCGGCGGGATACATCGTGCCGCATACAGGCAAAGACCTCTATATGATCTATAGTCTTAGAGCTAATAACACGCTGAACAGCAATCGCTTGGAGATGTACTTTCAAGATACGTGGCGCTTCATGTCTGGAGGCATCGGGCGCAACGACAGTACGGTGCATGAGCCTACGCTCTATACGCTCAATTATGGTGTACGCTTCTCGCATTGGAACTACACGCGCGAGTCGATCTTGTCACCGCGTGTCTCCTTGAGCGTCATCCCTTCGTTTAATCAGAACCTCAGTTTCCGTTTCGCCACCGGCTTGTATTATCAGGCTCCTTTCTACAAGGAGCTGCGTGATACGACGACAGTCAACGGCATGACCTATGCCATGCTGAATGATAAGATCAAGAGTCAGCAGTCTATCCATTTCATCGGGGGATTGGAATATAGGTTTAAGATTAATAACCGGCCGTTTAAGTTCACAACAGAATTGTATTACAAGTTGCTGCACAATCTCATTCCCTACTCCGTCAACAACATGAAGGTGACTTATTACGGCGACAATAAAGCGAGCGGGCATGCTGCCGGTCTCGACATGAAGCTTTATGGCGAGTTTGTACCTGGTACTGATTCGTGGTTGACACTCTCTCTGATGAATACGAAGATGAACTTCAATGGTCATTCCATGCCGTTGCCTACCGATCAGCGCTATGCCCTGCATCTATTCTATACCGATTATTTCCCTGGCTCCGACCTTTGGTTGATGACGCTTCGGCTCACCTATGCCGACGGATTGCCGTTTTCTGCTCCTCACCGTGAATTGGAGCGCAATGAGTTTCGTGCGCCTGCTTATCGCCGTGCTGACATCGGGATGACTTACCGCCTTCTCAACAATGAGGATCATCACCGCAAGAGCATTTTCAAGAATATCTGGCTTGGTGTCGACTGCCTCAACCTCTTCGATATCAGCAATGTCAATTCCTATTATTGGATTACGGATGTCACCAATCAGATGTATGCGGTGCCAAACTACCTCACCCGAAGACAGATTAATGCTAAGGTAAGATTTGAATTTTAAGGAAATAAAAAAGGCGCACCGATCATCGGTGCGCCTTTTTTATTCGTTGTTTTATAAGGAACTTATTACTTCTTCAGCATACCTTCAAGCTCCTTGGTGCGTGAATCGTTAGCACCGTAGAGCGTGTAGTAGCACTGATAGAGGGGATATGCCCAGTTGCTCTGCTGACGGTTAGGATCAACCTCTTTGGCTTTCTCCAGATAGCCCATCGACTCCGTGTAAAGTTGTTTCTGTGCAGCCACATTTCCATTGATGGCAGAAGCTTTGGCGTTGAGTGCAAAGCCGAGGTAGGTCAGAACAACAGAGTTGTCAGCCTTGATAGCGATAGCCTTCTTGAAGTCGTTGATGCACTCGTCGTAGTTTGGATTCTGTTTTTTAGACTCTTTGTTGACCAAGTTCTGACCTTTCATAGCCCAAGCTGTGAAATTGTTAGGATTGGTAGCAATGGCCTTGTCGAGCACAGCATTAAGTTCTGTATCCATGCCCATTCCACTGTACATATTGCAAAGCAGACCGAAGACTGTCTCATTGGTGGGATCGGCATCATACGTAGCCTTCATCTTATTGGCAAAAGCTAAAGAATCAGCATGTGTCTTGAGGTTCATCTGAGCCATAGCATATTTGAAGGTCTCAGCCTGCTTACGCATGGCCGTGTCCTGCATGGCAATGTCAGCATACTTCTCTGCCCGGTCATACTGCTTAGCCTGATTAGCGTAAAGCGCCGTGTAGTAGGCTACCTGACCCAGATACTGCTTCTCGCTGTCATGCGTCTTGGCAAACATAGGATTGCTGTCCGTGTCGAGGAATGTACCCCAGTACTTCAGGATGTTGTCCTGATCATTGCGCTGGGCATAGTAGTTACCGGCGGTGACAAGCTGTAGGCGGGCATTGCCAACGGTTGTAGCCAGTCCATCGGTGTACTTGGGTTTCACCTTTCCTTTCTCGTTGGGCTCTGCATCGTACTTAGCACACTCTACCGCGTTCACCGTAGCGTCGTAAGCAGCCTGATAGTAAGCGAGCGTATCGTAAGGTGTCACCTTCTGTTTCAGCAGTTTGGCCTGAACATTGGCTGCCTCAATGGCGTTCTGAGCATCAAAAGTCTTCAAGGCAAGCTTCGTCACATGGTCGTAAGCCTTTGCTTTCTCGGCAGCATTTGCCATCTGACCGAGGTTCTGCTTTAAGAGCTGTGATGCCTGAGCGAAGTCCTTAGCTGCCAGCACGGCCTTCAGAGGCTCACTGTCTCCAGCAAACGCAGCTGATGTGCCAAGCATCATCAGAGCTGCAATCATTAGTTTTTTCATAAGCTGATATTAAGCTATAATTAAAAGATGTGATTATTGATTATCTTGATTGAGGTCATTTGTCTCAGCAGTACCCTCACCGGTCTCCTCCTCTGTCGGTATCTCTGTTGAGTTGATGTCCTGAGAGATCTTCTCGTTGGTCTCATTCCACTTCTGACGGCTCTCTTCCTCAACGGTAGCCTCGAGCTCCGAGCTCATCACCTTGCAGACGCTGGCGATCGTGTCGTTCTTCTTGGCCAAGTTGATCAGGCGGACACCTTGGGTAGCACGGCCCATGACGCGCACGTCGGCAACAGCCATGCGGATCACGATGCCGCTCTTGTTGATGATCATGAGGTCATTCTCATCGGTGACGTTCTTGATGGCGACAAGCTTACCCGTCTTTTCTGTGATGGCAATGGTCTTGACACCCTTCTTGGCGCGGCTCGTCTTGCGATATTCCTCGATCTCGGAGCGTTTGCCGTAACCGTTCTCCGACACGACCATCGCTGTCTCCTTCTGCGGGTCATTGACAACAATCATGCCTACGACTGCGTCGTCACCGTCATCGAGGGTCATTCCATGAACACCCATTGAAGCACGGCCCGAAGGACGGATCTGATCCTCATCGAAGCGCACGGCACGACCGTTGCGGTCGGCCAGGATAAGCTCGTTCTCGCCATTGGTCAGACGCACGTCGATGACCTCGTCGCCATCCTGAATGATAAGGGCCTTCACACCGTTGGCACGTGGACGCGAATATTCTTTCAGACAAGTCTTCTTCACGAGACCGTTCTTGGTAGCAAAGACGACATAGTGAGAGTTGGTGAATTCTTCATCCCCTAAGCCGCCACTGCGTAGACGCAGGAATGCGTTCACGGTATCACCCGTCTCAAGGTTGAGCAGGTTTTGGATAGCACGACCCTTCGAGGTCTTGTCGCCCTCCGGAATGTCATAGCAATGGAGCCAGTAGCAACGTCCCAGACGAGTGAAGATGAGCATCGTCTGGTGCATCGTGGCAGGATAGATGAACTCGGTAAAGTCCTTCTCACGGGTGTGAGCTCCCTTGGAGCCTACTCCACCGCGAGCCTGCTCACGGAACTCCTTCAGCGGCGTACGCTTGATATAACCGAGATGACTGACCGTGATGACCACCGGATCGTTCGGATAGAAGTCCTCGGCATTGAACTCATGCTCGTCGGGGATGATCTGTGTGCGGCGCTCGTCACCATATTTCTGCTTCACCTCAAGGAGATCGTCCTTCATCACTTTCTTGCAAAGTTCGGGATCGTCGAGAATCTGCTGCAGATAGGTGATACGCTTCTCCAACTCGTCGTATTCAGCATGGAGATCATCGAGACGAAGCTTCGTGAGCTGCGACAGACGCATGTCTACGATAGCCTTCGACTGAAGCTCATCCAAGTTGAAACGTTTCTCCAAGTTGCGCTGTGCATCTGACGGGCTCTCACTGCCACGGATGATATGCACCACCTCGTCGATGTTGTCGCTGGCGATGATCAGTCCTTCGAGGATATGTGCACGCTCTTTGGCTTTGTTCAAATCGAACTTGGTGCGGCGGATCGTCACCTCATGACGGTGCTCAATGAAGTAAGCAATGCATTCCTTCAGTGAGAGAAGCTTCGGACGGAGCTGTGAGTGGTCGTGCTTGTTAGGTACAAGGGCGATGCAGTTGACAGAGAAACTGCTCTGCAAAGCAGTCATCTTGAAGAGTTTGTTGAGGATGACTTTGGCGTTGGCATCTTTCTTCACGTCCACGACGATACGCATGCCCTGACGGCCGGTCTCATCGTTGACATTGCTGATACCTTCCAGCTTGCCTTCCTTCACGAGGTCGGCGATATACTCGATGAGCTGTTGCTTGTTGACTCCATAAGGAATCTCTGTCACCACGATGCGGTCGTGGCTGTCATCGCTCTCGATCTCAGCCTTCGCACGGATGACAACACGGCCACGGCCGGTGCGGTAAGCTTCCTTCACGCCCTGCAGACCATAGATATAGGCACCTGTGGGGAAGTCGGGAGCGGGGATGAACTTCATCAGACCATCTACGTCGATGTCGGGATTGTCAATATAAGCGCAGCAACCGTCAATGACCTCCCCTAAGTTGTGCGTCGGGATGTTCGTAGCCATACCGACAGCGATACCGTTACCACCGTTGACGAGCAGGTTCGGGATCTTGGTAGGCATCACCGTAGGCTCTTTCAACGTGTCATCGAAGTTGTTGACCATGTCAACGGTATTCTTGTCGATATCGTCCATGATATGCTCACCCATCTTCGACAGGCGGCACTCTGTATAACGCATGGCAGCCGGTGAGTCACCGTCGACACTACCAAAGTTACCTTGTCCGTCCACGAGCTTATAGCGCATGTTCCACTCCTGGCCCATACGCACAAGGGCACCATACACGGAGCTGTCACCGTGAGGGTGATACTTACCAAGCACCTCACCTACGACACGTGCACATTTCTTATAAGGTTTGTCACTCGTGTTGCCCAAGCCCAACATACCGTAAAGGATACGGCGATGAACAGGCTTGAAGCCATCCCTGACGTCAGGAAGGGCACGGGCCACAATGACAGACATCGAGTAGTCGATGTAAGAAGTCTTCATCTCTTCCTCGATGTTAATCTTCATGATCCGGTCCTGATCAATGGTCAGATTCTCATCCATTATTCTTTGTTTCTTTATTTGTGTTAATTTTCGATCTAAGGGCATTTAAACGCAAGATTTCGCCGCGCATGCCTTTTTCAAAGTGTAAAATTACGCATTTTTCGTGAGATAACAACTAATAGTTGACGAAATTTTTCCTAAACATGCAATTTATCTTTAATTTTGCATGTAGTATTGTAGGACTCATTATTTTATTAATCGTGATAGTATAAACAACGTGAAGAAATCAATAAAATACATTCTCTCGCTGGCGCCCGTCGTCTTCCTCATTCTGTTCCTTGCCATCGTCATCCGCATCTATGGTATAGATGCCTTGTCGGGTCCCAGCCAGTTGGTGCTTATTGCGTCGACGGGAATTACCGTGCTTATCGCCATGCTTTACTTCCATCAGCCGTGGAAAGCCTTGGAACAAGAGATCAACCATTCTATCGGAAGCATAGGATCGCCTATCTGCATCCTTCTGCTCATTGGTCTGCTTTCGGGTACATGGATGGTGAGCGGCGTGGTGCCTATGCTCATCTATTATGGTATGCAGATCATCAGCCCCCACGTCTTTCTTGTCTCTGCCTGTGCGATCAGTGCCATTGTCTCCGTGATGACAGGCAGTTCATGGACGACAGTAGCCACTATCGGTGTGGCGCTCATGGGCATCGGTAAGGCGGAAGGGTTCAGTGACGGGTGGACGGCAGGCGCCATCCTCTCGGGGGCTTATTTCGGCGATAAGATGTCGCCACTCTCCGATACGACGGTGCTCGCCTCGTCACTCTGCCAGGTGCCGCTCTTCTCACACATTAAATATATGACCATCACGACAGTGCCGTCGTTCACGATCTCCCTCCTGATCTTTCTCGTTGCGGGCTTCTTTGTTCCGTCAACTGCTGACATTGATACAACAGCGTTCACAGGCGCCCTGGCCTCGAAGTTCAACCTGAGCTTGTGGCTCTTGTTGGTTCCCGTCCTCACGGGTTGGATGATCTATAAGAAACTGCCGGCTATCATCGTGTTGTTTGCTTCCTCTGTCATCGCCATCATCTTTGCTGTTATTTTCCAGCCGCATATTCTTGGAGAGATCAGTGGGGTGCAGGAGTGTTCGGCTGTTGCCTTACTGAAGGGTGCCTTGCAGAGTGGGTTCGGAAAGACTTCGGTTGACAGTGGCTTCACACCTGTCAATGAACTGCTGGCTACGCGGGGTATGGCGGGCATGCTCAACTCGGTTTGGATCATTCTTTGTGCCATCTGTTTCGGTGGCGTGCTTAAAGCAAGCGGCATGCTGGCTAACATCGTTGAGCTTATTGTTCCGCTGACCAAGACACGGGTGGGACTTGTCGCTTCCACGGTCTTCTCGGGTATCTTTTTCAATGCCACGGCTGCCGACCAGTTCCTATCTATCATGCTCAATGCCAGTATGTTTGGAGAGATATACAAAAAAGAAGGGTATGAGAGCCGACTGCTGAGCCGGAGCATAGAAGATTCGAGCACCGTAACTTCTGTGCTCATTCCGTGGAGCACGTGTGGTATGACGCAGTCGACGGTGCTCAATGTCCCTACCCTCACTTACCTGCCCTACTGTTTCTTCAATATCTTAGCACCTTTGACGAGCATCATCATAGCAGCTACGGGATTCAAGATTTACAGGAAAGCCAAACAGTTAGCGTAAACTAATATAAAATATCGAATAGTATCATGCGAGACAATCCCAATGAGCAGTTCCCGATCGTGGATGAGGACGGGAACATTCTCGGAGCCGTCAGTCGCGGCCATGCGCACGACGGCAGTAAGATTCTTCATCCTGTTGTTCATCTTCATGTCTTCAACAGCAGCGGTGACCTCTATCTCCAACATCGTCCGGCGTGGAAAGACATTCAGCCGGACAAGTGGGACACGGCCGTAGGTGGGCATATCGATTTAGGTGAGAATGTAGACCAGGCCTTGCATCGTGAGGTTCGTGAGGAATTAGGGATCACCGACTTCCATCCAGAGTCTTTGGGTCACTATGTCTTTGAAAGCAAGCGGGAGCGCGAGCTCGTCTACGTTCACCGTTGCATCTACGACGGACCTGTAAAGCCGAGCAAGGACGAGCTCAACGGCGGTCGCTTCTGGACTCGTCAGGAGATTCTCGACAACCTGGGGAAAGGAGTCTTTACGCCCAACTTCGAGAATGAATACAAACAATTCTTTGGGTAAATCAGAAGTCCGGACTTCCGGACTTCTATGCATATTGTCCAGTTATTTCCTTTTCAACCTCCGCTAAGAATCGATTCTTTCGAGACAGATGTGTCGTCGGACGAAAAGTGGTTCCTCTCAACGATTTCATGCCATAGCCATTCATATTGGGATGGTGTTGCCATTCAACAAGGATCGTACTGCCATTCAGCTGGGATCGCACTGCCGTTCAACTTGAATGGCAATTCCTTAGCTGTTTTTGCCACTCTTTCTCATCCTTTTCCAGTCTGCAAATGTCATCATATCGGTATTAGTTACCCGCAGTGGGGGACCGCCATTGGAGGCGGTCACTGCAAACAATACCGAACAGCCATATGTTTCATATATCTATTCTAACACACCTGAGTTCGGGATAAGAAAAGAGTCTTAAAAGTTTGGTAATCTCGCATAATATTATCATCTTTGTAGTTGTAAATAAAATAGTTACAAAGATTTAAGCAACAAGAATTATGGAGATTCAGGGTGTCGCATCACGGCGACTTTCCCTTGAGACCAAAACCAACAAAACCCTTTGTGCCGGTGCCAAGGGCTTAGGCCCTTTGCCCTTTGTGGGGTGAGGGCTTGCGAGAGGCTGAGCCTCTCCCCGCCCTCATCCCACAAAGGGCAGATCCTCCTCCGTCGGATCTTGGCCCTGACACAAAGGAAAACCTGAAAAACAGGCTGGCGCGGTGAAAGTGAAGAGTGATGAGTGAAGAGAGAAAATAACTCGTCTCTCTTCACTTTTCACTCTTAATTCTTCATTCCTCACTCTTTTTGCGTCATCCTGTCAGATTTGTTGTATATATATAGGAATCAGTTCAGGTGCTTTTTCCTTGCAGAACTCTAATTTTTCTTTACAAAAAGTAAAAAGTCAGGACAACGGGAATAGTGTGAAAGAGAACGCGAAAGTGAGGTATGAAAGGCTGGAAACGGGTCTGTCGGGTGAGGAAAAGAGATAGAACATCGACCTTTCTATAGTTATGTCACTGACCTTTAACGGTTAGGTGGGTTACTTAACCGTTGAATGTCAGTGACCTAACAGCGTTAGGTACACGACCTAACCATAGTAAGGTCGGCCATTTGAAACGGCCGGAAAAGTCCCTTAATGGAAAGAATTATATAAACTGCTGATTGATAAATATTTACCAACTCGCTCCGTGTTTGCGTTCTTTTCGTCCGATCTCCCTTTCGCTCGAAAAGAATCGATTCTCAGCGGGGGTTGCGAAGAAAAATTCTTGACGGTTTGTACATCATTTGTTCACATAGGATATGCCGGCCGATTACATTGACACAAATTGAACATTGCATGGTCCTGACTTCGTCACTTTTTTATTGAGACCCAATGCTGCCCTTGATTATCAGACTTTTCACGCAGAGCCGCAGAGCATATTTTCATAAGTCTCGAGGATTCCCTTGTCAATGTCTATCTAAAAGATGAAAGCAGCCATTATACCATCAATTTGAGTTTGGCAGAATTGGAAGCAGAACTGGATCCGAATGCTTTATTCAGAGCCAACCGTCAGGAAATCGTCAAAATCTCTGAGATATCGGGCTTTCAGTCAGAAACAGTTAGAAAAGGGATCCTTGGCGTGATATCCAAATTAACGCGATATAATAATGAATACTTTTTCTTGATAGAAGTTGCTCGGTCGTTGTTTTATTCGTACCTTTGCATTGCTAATGGTAATAGTAAAGATTCCAAAAATACACAATATATTATAAGACACTGATAATGAACAACGACAACAATCGTACAGATAGGTTCTTCACCATTCTGAAACGAAACGGCAGCCATGAGGCCTATGACCCCAACAAGATAGCCAACGCCATCCGGAAATGTTTCGTCTCAACGGGACAACAGATTGATGATGCTGAGCTCCAGACGATCGTCGAGACGGTTGGCACCCTGCTCGATGCGGATGAGACGCTTCGCGAAGTGGAACATATCCAGGACCTTGTGGAGCAGCAGCTCATGAAGCAAGGACATTATGCTGAGGCTAAGAGCTATATCCTCTTCCGCAACAAGCGTACGGAGCAGCGTCATCTCCTCAACCGGCTTGCGGCACTGATGGGCGGACATGGAATCGATGAGGTGCTCAAAGGCATCGCCACGGATTATCCGGAGCCTCAGTACGCCTTGCAGATCCTTGCTGAAAAAGAGGGCGGAATGAACAAGTCGACAACGGATGCGCACCGCCGTCTGTCGTCGTTTATCACGGCTGCTGTAGAACTGACCACTACCGATGCGCCGCTGTGGGAGTTTATTGCTGCCCGTCTCCTCGATTTCCAGCTTGTTCGCAATATTCGTTCCTTAGAACAGCAGGAAGGCATCGGGAGTTTTTATGAGAAGCTAAGTTTGCTGACTTCACAGGGACTTTATGGCGACTATATCCTTCACGCCTACACAGAGGAGGAGATTGAGGAGGCTGCGTCTTTCATTGACAACGACCGTGACAAGCTCATCAACTATTCTGGTCTCGACCTGCTCAGCAAGCGCTATTTGCTTCACACTTTCGACCATCAGGTGGTAGAGACGGTGCAGGAGATGTTTCTTGGCATCGCCCTGCATTTAGCTATGAAAGAGCCACATGACAGGATGACGTGGGTCAGGAAGTTCTACGACATGCTCAGCACGTTGCAGGTGACGATGGCAACCCCTACCCTTGCCAATGCGCGCAAGCCGCTCCATCAGTTGTCGAGTTGTTTCATCGACACGGTGCCCGACTCCTTAGAAGGCATCTATCGCAGTATCGACAACTTTGCACAGGTAAGCAAATACGGTGGCGGCATGGGGCTCTATTTCGGTAAGGTGCGTGCCGTGGGCGGACGCATCCGGGGCTTCAAGGGAGCTGCCGGCGGTGTGGTGCGCTGGCTTCGACTGGTCAACGACACGGCTGTTGCGGTGGACCAGTTGGGCGTGCGTCAGGGCGCCGTAGCCGTGTACTTGGATGTCTGGCACAAAGACCTGCCGGAGTTTCTGCAGATCCGTACCAACAACGGCGATGACCGCATGAAAGCACACGACATCTTCCCCGCCGTCTGCTATCCCGATCTTTTCTGGAAGATGGCGTCTGAAGATCTGAACCAGCAGTGGGCCATGTTCTGTCCCAATGAGATATGGCTGATCAAAGGCTATCATTTGGAAGATTATTATGGAGAGGAATGGGAAAAACGGTACCTCGATTGTGTCGCTGACTCTCGACTGACACGGCGGACGATGACGATCAAGGATATCATCCGTCTCATTCTCCGTGCTGCCGTGGAGACTGGAACGCCGTTCTGTTTCAACCGCGACACGGTGAACCGGGCGAATCCTAATAAGCACAAGGGCATCATCTATTGTTCCAACCTATGTACAGAGATTGCTCAGAACATGAGTCCTATTTCTGAGGCTGAAACTGAGGTCAAACAAGTACATGGGGAGACGGTGGTCGTGAGAACGGTCAAGCCGGGCGACTTCGTGGTTTGCAACTTGGCGAGCCTTTCGCTTGGCCATATCCATCTGGAAGACAATGATCATCTCCGGGATGTCGTCAGAACGGCTGTGCGTGCCCTCGACAATGTCATTGACCTCAATTTCTATCCGTTGCCTTATGCGGAGATCACGAACCAGCAATACCGAAGCATCGGCCTCGGTGTGAGCGGCTATCACCATGCCCTGGCCAAGCGTCGTATCAAATGGGAAAGCGACAAGCATCTCGCTTTTGCCGATGATGTGTTTGAGCGGATCAACCAAGCGGCGATCGAAGCCAGCTCCGATTTAGCCGCAGAGCGAGGCAGCTACGCCTTCTTTGATGGCAGTGAGTGGCAGACGGGCGCATATTTTGAACGGCGCCATTATTGTTCCGACGCGTGGATCGCGCTTCGCAAGAAAGTGGCGCGACAAGGCATGCGCAATGCTTATCTCCTTGCCATTGCTCCGACAAGCAGCACGGGTATCATCGCAGGTACTACGGCGGGGGTAGATCCGATCATGAAACGATTCTTCCTCGAAGAGAAGAAGGGCTCGATGCTGCCGCGTGTGGCTCCCGAACTCAACGATGCTACTTACTGGATGTATAAGAGTGCGTATCTTATCGACCAGGAATGGAGCATGCGGGCTGCCGGAGTGCGCCAGCGGCACATCGACCAGGCACAGAGCGTCAACCTCTATATCACGACCGAGTTTACGATGCGACGCCTCCTTAATCTTTATCTCACGGCATGGAAGAGCGGGGTCAAAACCATCTACTATGTCCGGAGCAAATCGCTTGAGGTAGAAGAATGCGAGAGCTGCGCCTCATAAGCGCCTCACTCATCATTACTCAACACTCATCACTTAACATTTAACATTCCACATTTAACATTATAATGAATAACACAATAAAGCGAAACGCACTCTTTAACCCGAATGGCGACACAGACCTTCGGCTGCGCAGAATGATTGGCGGAAACTCCACCAACCTCAACGATTTCAACAACGTCAAATATGCCTGGACAAGCGACTGGTATCGTCAGGCCATGAACAACTTCTGGATTCCGGAGGAGATCAACCTTTCGCAGGACATCAAAGACTACCCCCATCTTGAGCCGGCTGAGCGGAAGGCGTACGACAAGATACTCAGTTTCTTGGTCTTCCTCGATTCCCTGCAGAGCAATAATCTGCCTTGTGTGAGCGAATATATCACGGCCAACGAGGTGAACCTCTGTCTGCATATTCAGGACTTTCAGGAGTGCGTGCATAGTCAGAGCTACAGTTATATGCTCGACTCCATCTGCAGTCCCGAGGAGCGTAACGCTATCCTCTATCAGTGGAAGACCGATGAGCATCTGTTGCGACGCAACACGTTCATCGGCGACTGCTACAATGAGTTTCATGACAATCCCAATAAACGATCGTTCATGAAGGCGCTCATCGCCAACTTCATCCTTGAAGGCATCTATTTCTACAGCGGTTTCATGTTCTTCTACAATCTCAGTCGCAATGGTAAGATGCCGGGCTCAGCGCAGGAGATCAGATATATCAACCGTGACGAGAACACACACCTCTGGCTCTTCCGAAACATCATCCGGGAACTCGAAAAAGAAGAACCGGAGATGTTTACCCCCGATCAGGTGGAGCTTTATAAGCAGATGATGCTCGAAGGCATCAGACAGGAGATAGCCTGGGGCCAGTATGTCATCGGAGACAACGTCCAAGGATTGTCGTCAAAGATGGTGTCTGACTATATACGCTATTTAGGCAACCTGCGTTGGCACAGTCTCGGCTTTGGCTATCTCTTTGAGGATAATCGCAAGGAACCGGACAACATGCAGTGGGTAGGGTTCTACTCCAATGCAAACATGGTCAAGACCGATTTCTTCGAAGCCAAGAGCACGGCTTATGCTAAAAGCAGTACTATTGTCGATGACTTGTAAATAGCTTGAACGATTGTCAGACGACAATAGCGCCAAGGACCAGATGATGTAAAATCATTCAGCCCTTGACGCTATTTTTATGGTAAACGAAAACCTATTGGCGCTACTGAACATTCAGCACGTCTGCAAAATGACTGATCATGGTGTCAGGATGTGCGGCAGACAACTCCTCCAGACTGCCATTGCCATAGGTCACGGCACATGTCCTGGTACCGGCGTTGCGCCCCATCAGAATGTCGTAAGGGGCATCGCCGATGACAAGGGCTTGCTGAGGCTCGACATGAAGCCGGGAGAGAATAAGGTTGACAGGCTCGGGATCGGGCTTGGCGTTCTCCACGTCGTCGGCTCCGACAATAGCAGAGAAGAGACGGGAGATGCCAAAGTCTGCTACTAATCCATCGAGCGATTCATGGCGGCGACTGCTGGCGATGGCGAGCGTGTGCCTTTCGTCGTGGAGGTGCTTCAAGGTCTCTACAACGCCGGGGAAAGGCTTGACGGCTCCTGGCACGTTGTTGATCTTGAAGATCTGACGATAAAGCGCTGCGCAAGCGTCGCTCTGCCGCTCATCAAGATGGGCGGAGACGGCAAAGCATTGTTCAAGGGGTAAGCCGATCGTGTCTATGCACGCCTCCGTACTTGGGCGCTGGATACCCATCTCGTCAAAGGTGTCTATCATCGTCTTGACAATCAAGGCGCGACTGTCGCCAAGTGTGCCGTCGAAATCAAAAATGTATAATCGCATATTTGTTAATGTGTTTACTGTAATGCCACATCTCCCGTACGTTTCAGTACGCCCCACTGTTGTAGCTCGCCCTTAATAGCCTTGAGATAGCTCTTGAAGAGGACGTAGTACATGATCCAGCGGTAGAAGAAGCGCTGCGGAATAATCCATAACAACACCCTTAGCTTCTCATGCTCGAAGAGGTAGGCCATGATACTCACGCTGGCATCTACAGCCAAGAAGAGCAGGTAGTAGGTGAGAATCTGCATGACATTGCCTGAGAAGAGGCCAATAAACATCATGACATCGGCCAATGGAGAGAAGGTAGGGATGATATACTGGAAGACCAGCATGTTTGGCAAAGCCCACAAGCCGAATCCTTTCTTCTTCGCGTTAAAGAGAGACGAACGATGTTTCCAGAAAGTTTGCATCACGCCGAAGCACCAGCGCACGCGTTGCTTGATAAACTGCGATACTTTCTCAGGAGCCTCTGTCATTGCCACGGCAAAATTCTCATTCTCAATGACATAACCACGCTCGATGATACGCATCGTCAGGTCGCAGTCCTCCGCGAGTGTATCCGTGGCGAGGCCACCTGCTTTCACGATAGCCTCCTTGCGGAAGGCACCGATGGCTCCCGGTACCACGGTGATGGCATTGATGTACGAATAAGCCATTCGGTCGAAGTTCTGACTGGTCGTATACTCGATAGCCTGCCAGTGCGTGAGCATATTACACTCGTTGCCGACCTTCACATTTCCTGCCACGGCACCGATGCGATGCTCCTTGTCGATGAGGAAATGCTGCATGAGCTTGCTCACGGCATCAGGCTTGAGCTGTGTGTCCGCATCGATGCAGACAACAAACTCCGAGTCGGTATGTGATATGCCATAGTTCAGGGCTGAGGCTTTGCCACCATTGGGCTTGCCTAAGATATGAACTTTTGGATTGCTGTCGAACGCCTGATGGACACGCTCCAGCGTGTGGTCTTTACTCCCATCGTCGACAAAGAAGATATCAAAGTTGGGATAATCTTCTTTCAAGAGTGTTTCTACAGTACGTGCGGCATTCACCTCCTCGTTGTAAGCCGGTACAATGATAGAGACTTTGGGTGCATTGTCTTTCGTCAGTGCAGGATAATGACGTTGACGCTCTTTGCGCTTCTCCATGATCATGAGGTAATACATGAAGGCGAGACGCATAAAACCGAGCACAATGAAGACAACGAACAGAGCCGTCAGAAAATCAGTGATATGGTAGATGAGCTCAGCTAAGGTGAGGTTGAGCTGCATGGCATAATAAGTCTTCCCCTTAGGCACTGGCGGCATCAACTGTGCCCGGTTCATGCCTAAGTACTGTTCTAACGAGATGAAATGATACCCTTCATGCTGCAGCGTGCTGATAATACGCGGCAAGGCAGCTAAGGTTGGCTTACGCGTGATGCCGCCTGCATCGTGGAGCAGGATGATATGTCCGTCGCCACGATGAACCCCCTCGATGACCCGACGATATATCTCGTCAGCAGAGATACCCGGCTGCCAGTCGTTAGGATCAACCTCCTCACCTACGAAGAGATAGTTGCGTCGGCTGGCGAGAATCATAGGCTCAATCTCCTCATGCTGTGTCGGGTCGGCATCGGCATTGTAAGGAGCACGAAAGAGGATGGTGCTCTGCCCCGTCACACTCTCTATGAGCATGCGTGTGAGTTTCAGCTCCGCATAGGAACGGTTCTCTGAGTTCTCAATCATGTTGTGGTGCGTGAACGTGTGATTACCGATGGTGAAGCCTTCCTGATAGACCTTCTTTACGAGCGGCAGGTTCTTTTCCATCTGTAGCCCAACCATGAAGAAGGCAGCGGGCGCATGATACTTCTTCAGCGTTTTCAATACATGGGGAGTCCAACGGTAGTCGGGCCCGTCATCGAAGGTGAGCAACAGATCCTTGGGTCCACAGTGCCCGAGCTTGGTGACGGTGTAGGTGGAGGGCAAACTCAGATATTTCTCTTCGGAAATGAGCATGTCGTTGGGGTCTATCGCAAGCCGGATCTTACCCTGCTTGGGTTCCGACTCAACATCCATGACCTCACCTGATCCCACAAAGTTGACATCGTCGTACCCCGTGAGCTTCATCACCTTGTTCATGTTCCATTTCTTCACCTTCTCCCAAGCTAAGTCTTTGCCGAAGAAGTTCCACAGACGATGGTCTTCGGTGCCGAGGCGCCATACGCCAAAACCAGCTAAATGATAGGTCACGCCGAAGCGCATGATGTTGAACAGCGTGGCGGCATCGTTGAAACAGACTTGATGATATTGATTGTCATCATCATAGTAGGAATAAGACAATCCATAGGAATCATCATTAAACTGTATCTGTGCATCGGCATCAAGCGCTGATGCTATAGTCTGATCGAAGGACACGGTAGTGCCTTGCTCACCTTCCGCCCAGTCGTACCCGTAGGCGGCCAATCCAAGTACGAGCTTGTCGTTGGGGATATTCTTTGCAGCCCAGTCGGTAGCCCGTTCCACCCAGTGCTGGGCACTGATGTCACCGGGCTTGCTGTCACTGTTGTGCTCATCGTAGGCCATGAGGAAGAGATAATCGTTGTAGCGGGCAAGCGGCTGCATGTCATAGTCTTCATTGAACGGTGCCACATCCTGAGTGACATACATATTATTGTCGTGGAAGAGCTGGGAAAGTTCCTTTACAAAGTTGGTCAACAAGGCATTGTCGCTGATAGACAGCTCCTCAAGGTCGAGGTTGATGCCTTGGAAGTGATTGTCATGACAGAAGGTGAGCAGACTGTTGACAAACTGCTTACGCAACGTGGCATTGCTCATGATACGTCCTATACCTTCTGGGTGGAATGCGTCTTCATAGTTATTTGTAAGCATGGGGAGGATTGGTACTCCCGAACGACGCATGAGGGTCAATGCTTTCTTATCTATTCGCGTCTCGAGTTTGCAGGTCTTCGGGTTGATGAAGAGCCACTCAGGAATAACCATGTTGAGGTGCTTCATGTTCTGTTGGAGCGACCGCCTGGAATGCCGGTCCCAGTTGACATACCAGGCGGCGCGCACACCCATGCGCGGGTCCGACCATTCGTTGATATATTTCTGTGTCAGTCCTAAGCCGTGACCCACGAAACGATGGCGCTTGTCATACTGTTCCTGGTAGGTGTTGTGCATGTGCTGCTCGAGGATATTATCGCGCAAAGAGCGGTATGTCTTCGACAGCTTCGTGTCACGCATCAATGGTTTTGAGGCTGACATCACTCCACGATAATCGTGACGGAAGGGCATGCCCGGACTCCCCTCCATAAAAAACATGATTACGAACACAATCAGAAGCAAGGCAATGAGGGTTGCGAAAAACCGCATTGTCCACTTGAATCTCATCCACCGGCGGCGTGAGTCGGTCTGGAAAACTTGCTTGCTCATATTATCCTTTGACTACAATCTTCTTAGAGCTATTTTGCGCTGCAAAGGTAACGCATTCTATTTGCGTGAGATGCAAACCATTGTATAAAAATGATTAATCGGGCAAAAACTATAACCTTGAATAATATTTTCGGTCCAACTTCCCGTTGGTGGGGCGTATGTCAACAGCCGACCCCCTGCGATGAACTCAGCCAAACGCTGAGCATCGTGGGCAGTCATGTACTTGGCCATATATTGATCTTGTAACTAATATGAACAAATGTACGGATAATCTTGTTTATTCTATTCCTGTTTTGGATAAAACTTTGTCAATTCGATCGAGCACCGTGGGGTCGTAGCCTAATCCCTTGCAGACCGTCTTGCCAAATTTCTTACCAGCGCTCTTCATTCCATTGCCCCACAGATTGGCCATCGAGCCGATCATTCCGCCTTTTCCATTCACTACAAACTCGGCCATCACCTTGCCTGTAGCCGTCTCTTTGATTGCGCACTCAATATTATTCTCACCTCTGCGACCTATATTCTTCGGGCTGATATACAAAGTATATTTTCGTCCTTCTCCACTCGTAAGAAACAAGCCGACGTTAGACAACTGCTTGTTGGCAGTAGAAATGAAATCGTTGATACGTGGCTTCAGTTGGTTCTCCAACTCATATTCCGCGTTATATTCCGGTTGTTCTGTTTGCCTCACTTTCACCCAGTCTTTGGGAGAAAAACCGGCAACGGTTAAGCCTTTCCAGTCAACGACATAGCTTATCGCATTTTCGCCTTTGAGGAAAGTAAAAGAAGTCTTTCCGGCTCCTCGGGAGGCAACGGAGACTAAGAAAAATAAGAAGAGCAGCATAGCTGCCTGAGCCTTCACGTGCAGTCTGTTCTCTTTTTCCATAATAATTTTTTGTTATTCCACTATTGTGTAAAGTTAAACGTTTTATGCGAGAAGTCGAAGAAAACGATTGTTTTTGAGTCTGCCATACGACTCATGCATTGAATATTGACGGTTAAGTTTTCGTTTCAGCGAGAAACTTTGTTATATCTTGGGGATCGTTTCTAAAGAACTCTGTTGTAAATTTATCGGCTGTATACTAACTTATCTTATTCATTATGAGCGCTGATTGGCTCGCACTTTTTCCTCTTGGCTGCCCATAGAAGCCCTACGACCAAAACAAGGAAGGCGATGAGGATTGCAATCATTGGTCCTTTGTAGCGTTCAGGATAGATCCATATCTCCGTGAAGAAGTTGACACGTCCCAGAATCTCCACAGGTGTCCAGAACACGATGACCGTGGCGATAGCCATGCGGATATTAGCTCCCCACGCCGCAAGGCGAAGCTCTCGTTTGAACATAAATATGGACCCGACGAAGCATCCGAAGCCAACAAGGAAAGTTATCGGACTATGGTCGCCGATAAAACGGGGATCATAGCAGAACATGAGCAAGAGATAGCTCGTCCAAAGGATCATGTTCAGTTCCATGAACGTTACGATGGATACGTGGCGCGTCATTGGACGGGCGGCAATCTCCGTCTTGCGTTTTCCAAATAGCAACTTCTGCCACCAGTTGATAAAGTTGCAACCTGTGCGTGTGCAGAAGATATAAAGTGTCATCACCATCATCCACAGCCCGAAGGTAGCGGGCAGGATGAGGTATTCGGGACGTGTGACCACTACCCCGTTCTGTATCTCCGGCTGAGTGCCGTAGCGGTTGGCATAATACTGAAACAGAAACTCTACCCATCCCGTCCAAAAAAGCAAACCACCGAAGAGACCACAGAGTGTCTGCCTGGTGTCGCCCTTGACAAAGACACCCATAATGACAATGATGAAACCGGCTAGCCCCATCAAGAAACCTGCATAGTGGACGGCCTCAGGAGACATCAGACGGTTCATGAGCATCATCATCGCATGGCCTAAAGGCATCGTAAAGAGGACGACGAGGAACGAGAGAAGGGTTTTACCCCAGTAACAGTGTTTCTTTTCCATATCTTTATAAAAATCCGCATTCTATTTCGTACCGACAGTTATTGACGAAGGTACGCAATGATTATTGTTGCAAAGATACACAATATATATATTAGATCCCTCATGTAAGAATCTTAAAATTCCACAAGGCTGCATAAAAAGTTTTTCTTATCCCTGCTGATCTTGTTCTTTTAATTAAATATTCGTAACTTTCCTAAAATCCGCAACTATCATCCAATACACGATTAAGGGTAGATTTATGAGTCGTTAGTAGCAGCTTTCAGTAAAAAGCAACAGCACAACATCAATATGTAGCCACCATCCCCTTACCCCACGA
>Ga0256404_1000539_pt1 | contig 98672 bp, 64 predicted proteins | sample RumenRJG_01DNA_FD_185990 | JGI IMG/M metagenome (GOLD analysis project Ga0256404, IMG submission 185990) | Bovine rumen microbial communities from Lethbridge, Alberta, Canada - RJG_01 | ecosystem: Host-associated > Mammals > Digestive system > Stomach > Rumen | place: Canada: Alberta | collected... | reverse complement strand
AAGCTTTGGTGCGAGGAAATCCCGATTTCTCCGCCATAATATCAAAGGACACTCAAGCGGTGCCCTTTGATAATTATTACAGAAAATAAAAGGGATTTGAACGGGCGTGGGAATAGGTTTTTTTGTGGAGTATCGGAAAAATTCAAGAGTAGAGACGGAGATGCAGAGAAGTTAAAGAGGCAAAAATACTTTCAATTAAAGCGATGTTTGCAGGCAATTTTTGTCGCGGATTTTATATAAAAATGACGGTCGTTTACCGACTAAAACGCTGTCTGTTACAGCTGAAAAAGTGAATAAAATTGTGCATAAAACGAGCCGAAACAAGTAATTCCGTCGAGTGATTTTTTGTAAAAACGCATAGTTTTTAACGTGAGTTTTTTTAGAGTTTATATGCTTTTTTATCGGACGAAAAATAAATAAATGAAAGTCAGAGTCATTGCGGCGGCGGGAGGATAAGGACGGAATAGGTTTTCCAAAAGAAGTTGCGCGGAAGAAAAAATGCGAACCGTCGTCATAGTTAAGCGGTAAATTTTTCTATCGAAAAGACGTAATCGAACGGGGATCAATGAGGTTTTTCAGACACGATAATTATTATGCTTATAATAGAGGTTTAGTATTCCGTTAGTTTAATTTAGGATACCTAAACCGAAATATAAATAATGATTACTATTTTTGAAAAAACGTTAAAAAATCAATATGATTTTCAATTCGAACAAGACGATTTTTTTAGAAGGTTTTTGCCGGGGAACGGGGGGCTGTTTTTAATGTTGACATAGCGGGTATCTTATTATATAATAATAATACTGCGAGCGTGCATACGCGATAGGCGAGCGTTTATGCGCAAGGGCGCGAGCGTATCCGCGAGTAAAACGAGCCTGTATATGCATGCCGGTAACAACGATGACGAAATAAGGAAAAACGATTTGAAAAAAACGTCGGGCGGAAAAAAGATTTATACAATTTTTACGAAAGCGTTGGCTGCGGTCATCGTTTCCGTTACGGCGTGTTTTGCCGCCGCCTGTACGGCGAAAGTGGACTTCGACAAAAAAATCGAATATTACAACGACGGTACGTACCTTCTTATGGGGCGTTATCCGAGGAGCGAAGCGGACGAAGTCGTTTCCGCTATTTTGGAAAAAAATTTTAACGACGGCACTTTGGCAAAGAACGGAGACCAGTACGTTTACGAAAATAATCGGTACGCAAGAGTCGTTGTAAAAAACGATTACGTCGGAACGGACTCCGACGACGAGTCCTTTTTCTTGTATACGCAATACGAGATAGGTTCGGTGCATTGGTTTTTGGTCGAAGATATCAAGTGGCGTTTGATTGCGGTGCAAAACAAATACGCTATGTTGATGACCGACGAACTTATTGCGACAAAAGCCTTTTCCGATGAGGACGTTGAAAAAGGTTGGCTGTGGGAAAACAGTAATTTGCGCGCGTGGCTTAACGACGAGTTCTTTTACGAGGCTTTTGACGAAAAGGAAAGGAAGACGATAGCGACGGGAGAAACTTATTGCGACTATATAAGTAACCCCGGACGAATCAGATACCCTCGCGAAACGGTGAAAGACAAAGTGCGCGTCCCTCGATGGAGAGAGATACGCGAGCCGCAACTTTTCCGTAACGACGACGACAGAATGGCGACGGTGACGGATTACGCTACCGCAAACGGCGGTGTGAGACTTTCGCAAGCGGCGATAGACTATTTTGTAAATAACGGTATCGAAACGGTAAAAACTCCCGAAGAATGTAAAAAGTATATCGGGTGCGGCGTTTATTGGCTGGCGGATACCGAATTAAATACAAATCACGTTTACATAGTATACGAGTACGGCAACACTATGTCGTATTACGCTACCGAACGCAGTCGTACCGTTCGTCCCGTGATTTTGTGTAAGTACGAAAATATAAAAAACGAATTAAAAAAGTAGAAAAAGGACGCAATGGTAAGCAATAAAGTACAAATTACATCCGATTACTCCGAAAAGAAGAAAGTTTTCAAAACGAAAGCTCTTCTTTTTATTATATTTACGATTTTATTCGCCGTGTTTATCGCGAATACGGTGTTCAGCGCCACGATAAAAGGTCAAGACCTCTCTTATCTCGACGACAGCGCGATACAAGGATACGAAAACGGCAGCTATATAAACAACGGGCAGTATTACTCGGGAGCGAAGTACGGATCGGCGAACGCAAGCGTAAGCGAACAAATCGGCAATGCCGCTTCCTGTGCGACGGTAAGTAATCTCGTCGACTCTAAATATTTGTCGCAAGTGAACTTCTCCGAAAATAACGTATTCTTTACTAAGTACGCTTCAGCTAATTGGGACGGCAGGACGAACGTAGGTCAAGGATACTTCGGCTGGAAGAAAGGAAACGCCACGCAAAGGCAAGGCACTTTGCAAAACTGCGCCTATATTTACGTAGAACTGACCGGCAATATGCTTACCCTTGCAAAGACCGGCAATCTTAACGTCTCTTTGTCGGGGATAGTGGGAGCGGAATCGGGCGACGACCAGACGTTTTGTTACGGAATGACGTATACCAACAGCTTGTCGCTATTTAACGTGACAAGCTCTTTGAACGATTTTCAAAATCAAATGAATACCCATTCGGGAACAAGGTATACGACAAAAGCCGGCGAGTGGGACGCAACCCTTAACTCTATGAATATCGGCGCCGTAGTCGCTTCGTATGATAAACTATATCTCGTCGTAGCCGTGGCAGGGCATTCCGAATACGGTAATTTCATAGGCGGACGCGTGCCGAGCGCATATCTGAAAAACGTCACTCTCAGCTTCGAATTAAAAAATAAGTATACCGTTACGTTCAATAAATCTACGGGCGGCAATCTCGATAAAAGCAAAGCCGAAATCGACAAGGTCGCAGGAACGGCAAGCTGTACGGCGACGCCTGCCGCGGGATATTATTGGTCGAAATGGACTAAAGGGAATACGGCATCCGTACATACTACAAGCGACACAATCACCGTCAACGTAATAGACTGCCTTTCGCAAACAACGTATATGGCGAATTTTTCCGCGATAACGTACACGATACAATTCGATTTTAAGGGGAAACCGATTAACGGCGCTTTCCCCAACCAAACTGTCGTCGCGGACGGAGAGTCCTCGGTCCTCGGCGCGCCGGAAAGCGAGGGGAGTGCCTTCGCCGGGTGGATGCGGACGAGCTCTCAAACCACAGTGGATTTTACAAAGGACTCTAAAATTAAACCGTGTAATCTGGACTCGACCAAAGCGGCAAACGTAACGATTACGCTATACGCCCTGTGGCAGGCTGCGACGGCGACTGCCGGGAGCGGAATTACTTCGATAGTGGCGAATCCGTCCGCATATTCCATGTATGAAGACGTGACTTATACGGTGACGGCAAATAAAGCAGGATATACGCTCGTCGGAGTGTATGCAAAATATACGAGCGGCGATCTTAACGGCGTGGATATAGACCTTGTACAGAGCGATAATAAGTGGATACTCCACGGAATATGCGGTAACTGTACTTTATATCCTCGATGGAGAGCGAATTCAAGTTTTAACGTTACGCAATGCGATATTACGTTTGACCCTAATGGCGGGACTATGTACAAGCCCAACGGAACACAAGTTTCGAGCTTTGTTTTTCGATGGCTGTACGGAGAATCGTATACTCACGCTTATTTCCCTTATGCGACAAAATCAGGCTATACTTTTTGCGGTTGGACGACGACCAGAGACGGTGATTCTTTTGTCAATTCGATTTCTACCACCACTAACTACAAAAATAGGACTCTTTATGCTAAATGGATAAACAATACTCTTTTATCGGACAATTGGGGAGCTGAAAGAAGAACCTTTAAGGATAGTCAAGTAAACGGCTGGACAAATCACGGAATAATAACGGCGACGGCAAACTTAGACGCGTCTATAAAAAACGTTCTTTCGTTGAGTGGCTACTATGACGTAGGCTATTCGATGAACATTACGAGTGATTTCAGAACGGATTCCGCCACGGCACAAAACGGTTGGACATCGAATCACTATTCTTCCGAAACGAGATACGTAATAAACGGCACGGAACAAGCATATACGAAAGTAGACGAAGACGGCAACTCTTCCGGCGGTACAAAAGAATCGAAAAAGACAGGGAAGGCTCATGACCACGGTAAACTGGACGGTGAATCATACACAGTCACAGGATATACGATAGGAGCGTATGCAATAGAAACGGGAACGTTACAATCGACAGCCACAACGTTAGAATTTTCGATAGCGAGACAATATAAGCACGTAGGAGGTAGTAGTTATGGCGTCGAATACTGCTCCGTATGTAACGCAGGTAACTTCCATTATTGGTCGAGCATAAGTTATAGCATAAAACTTACGGGAGCGACAAGGAAAGGAACAAGAACCAACAGCGTGGAAATAACTTATAACCCGAACGGAGCGGACGGTAGTGAGTATAAGACACGAGTGGCATCGGGGCAAAACGTTTATTTGGCTCCTTCTAATTTTTGGGATAGAAACGGATATTATTTTGCGGGCTGGGGAGCAAGTCCCACTACGAGCATAACCAACGTAGTGTCCGGGACTGTAAATTTAAGCAGCGATAAGACTTACTACGCTATATGGGCGCCTAATCAATATCCTATTATTACGTACGACGTTTTTACCGACGATAAATACAAAAAAGAAGGCGCGAACTCTCAATACGGAGTGGAAATACTTACCGCGTGGTACTATAAATACAATTCGAATATAACGTTAAATACGAGCGCAACTAACAGCATAGCAGGGAACGTAGGTTCGGCGTCGGGAAAAAATAAAAATTATACCGGGTTTACAGACGACGGGCTTGCCTCCTGGTATATTTTAACGCAAAAACCCACGCAGTCCAACAATTGGGTTTACGCGCAAGGCACGCAAGGTACGAGTATAGGGGCGGATAATACGATAGGGCCTAAATACGCGTACTTTTTGCGAAATATGAAGGCGCCTACCGTAACGATTACGGGGCAAAGTACGGTATACGGACTATCGGAAATCAACTTGGAAAAAAGCGGTTTTATAACGAAAACGCTCGATCTCGGTACGAGAAGCGTATTTTTCGAGACGGTATGGTATAAAGGGGCGTCTAATGACGCGGTAAGATTTTACGTCGCGGGCACGCCCGTTATTTACACTTATAAAGAAAGCGAATCTTATGCTTGCGGACTCACCGCTTCCACGACAATCGGAGGAGTGACGTTAAGCACGTACAAGAAGTCGGATACGGCGAATTATAATATAGAACCGCTCAGTCTTACGTTGGAGTACGACGGGAGTAACGAGACCGAATACAACGGTCAAACGCAAAAGTTTACGTTCAAGGTTGCGGTGGACGAGACCGCTACGTATTACGCTCTCGGAGGACGCGTATTGACGGCGTCGGAATTAGCGATAGTGAAAAACAGTCTTGCAAAGGAACAAGAACAGGGCGCGGCTTGGTATAATACTTCGGGTCTGTTCGAAGCCAACGGTTTGTGGAATTACGGCTACGGACTTAACGCAAAACTTATATCCATAACCTTTACTCCTAATTTGGGTAGCGGAAATTACAACGGCAGCATAGACAACGGCAGAATTCTTTTCCGCGACGCGGGCGAATATCACATAGGCGGACTCGATCTTGCGTGCGTAAAAGGTAATCCCGCTATAGACGAATACAGTAAATCGACAAGCACTTTAAGTACGACTAACAATAATTACAGGTGGAAGACGGGTTTGTCGGGCGATTCCATCACGGCAAAAATCACGCCTGCGACTCTGGACATATATGCGGTGTACTCGGCAAAAACTTACGGAGTATTGAGCGATCCCGTGACCGAGGTTACGCAAGACTATACAATGATTACCGAAAACGAATTGTTCGAGTACGACAATAATATCGACAAGAGTATCGTCAGGACGAAGAAAGCGTTTTTGGGGGTAGAAATAATTGACGAAGATTACAATACTTTTTACGGTATTCTTTCGCAATTATTGAAGAGAGCGCCGGGGCAACAGAAAGGAACGTACGACGTATACTTCGATTTGTTCGGACTGGGAGACAACGCGCCTTTGGCGGCTTTGTACAATAACTACGGTATAGTTCTCGGCGGAGCGAACAGTACTTTGACTTCCTTCAGCTCGGTAGAAAACGGCACAAAAGGCGGCGGCATAAATCTATATTGGGTTACGGCAAGCGGACGGGAAGAAACTTTCAATTTAACCGTCGCCAACGAGAATAATCCTTTCAGGAACTTTACCGTGAGCGCAAACGCATTGAGCAGCGTACAAAGTTACGCTAATACCGACGCGTTGAAGTCCGTCGTTAAAAACTTTGAAATATTACCTGCGAAGATTTCGGGCGTAAGCACTACCGGCAACGGCAATTCATATATCTACGACGGCACGAAAAAAGGCGTTTCGTTTTCTTTCGACTTCCCGACGGTAGACGTAAGCTACGGCGTGCAAAGGACGTCGTTTTATTTCGTGAAAGTTCCCGCAGGCGCCGACAACGCGACAAAGAACGCTTTGGCGGCGGAGGCAAAGAGGGCTTTATCGGAGGGTAAGACGAGTTGCGTATTTCAAGGCGAAACGTACACCTTCGGAATAAGCGCAGAAGCGACGAGCGAGAGCGCGAACACAAGAACGCTTGCTTTCCAACGTATAAGCGCAGGGCTTTATGACGTCCTCATATTCCAAACAAGCAATCCCGATTTCGACTTGACCGGTTATACAAATATACATTGGACTATAGATAAAATCGGTATATCGGTATCCAAAGAAGAAAGTTTGAGCAACGTATTCGGCAATATCGATTACGGCGGGTATAAATTTAAGTTTTATAACGTTGCTGCGGGAGACTCCGTTGCGATTTCGGCGGTAAAGACTTCGCCCGATAATACGGGGTTCAGATACGAAGATTTCGCCAACGAAATTAAAGACGTGAAAAACGATCAAGAATATGCTCTTTACGGGTTGTACGCCGGAACGTATAAAGTAAAATTCGATATAAAGAGCAATAATAGCACCGACGACGGCAACGACGCACTTTACGGCACGCCGTATGGCGTCAACTACACGATAGACACTTCGGAGACTTCCTGGGACGTGACGGCAAGAACGCTATCCGCCGTCCTTTCCGGCGCAAACGGTGAAAAGGTATATCTTAATACCGGATATACTTCTACCGTCACGATAAATAATTTCTTTGCCGACGGATTTTTCACCGAGGATATAACGGCAAAAGGCACTTCGGACAATATAAAAGTGTCCGCGGAGAAAATCCGTTCCGACCTGACCGACGGCATTACGTTCGATACGACTTTGTCGGGAACAGAACTTACACAAGGAGAGTTTAATTTTGCCGCGACAGGTGAAGTTAAGTTCGAATTTACGGCATACGACGCTCAAAAATATACGCCGAGCGTAAATAGCGTTTCGTTCGTTTACGGAGGGAAAGAGTACGCCAACTATTCTTTGACAAAAAAAGGCGTCGAGCTTACGATTAAGCCTAAGGATATCGAGGTCAAATGGTCGTTATCGGGGGCGCCTGACGGCGTTTATCGTTATCGGGGGCGCCTGACGGCGTTTATTCCGTCGTCTACGACGGACAGCCGCATACCTTGAGCGCGCAGTGGGCGGTAGCGGCGAAAAACAGTGCGTTGACCGACGACTTAAAAGTATATTTTGACGATTACGAAAGCGGAACCGACAAAATAAAAATCACGCACGGCGGAACGAAAGTCGCAAAAGAATTGAAAGGTACGGTGACCGCGGAAAAAGTAAAGGTAGATAACGGCGAAGATACTTATTACGAGGTCACGATTACGCAAATAGGCGGCAATTATAACATTACGAACAGAATTCAAAGATGGTACGTCACGAGGAAAGAGATAAAAGGCACCGTCACGCCTAACTGCGACGACAATAAATACAGCGGAAATTATTACAGCGCGACAATAAGTTTTTACGGACTGGTCAACGACGTCAGACCTTCGTCTTTAAGCGGTATAGCTTTCGAGTTTACGAAGAACAACGTAGCGACTACCGATATTTCCATTTACGACAACGGGTCGAGTTACGTTTTGCAGGCAAAGAACGCAGGCGTATATCGTGCTACGATGAACGTTGCTTCGCCGAAAATAGACAATTACTTAATCACGGAAATAATAATCGCCCCCGACGACGACGGCAAGGTCCTCGTCATAAATCCGCGTGTCGTTACGGTCAGTTTTGCGAATAAGAGCGTTATTTACAACGGAACCGACGTGAAGAGTTCGTTCCTGCCCACGATTACCAACCGCGTCGGCTCCGATGACGTGGGGGTAGAATACGGTTATTCTATAATACCGATCGTCGACGGAACGGTTGCGGACAAGGACAAGAACGGAACGTGGGACGACAATATGACCGTCGGACAGGCAGTGACGGAAATAAAACACGTCGGTGCTTATACCGTAAAGATACTCTCCGTCGGAAACGAGAACTATACTCTCGAAGGGGCTACCGGCACGTCGGCTACTTGTACGGTGACAAAAAAGGGCGTGGCTTTAAGCGCGGACGATATTATCGTCCCCGACAATACTTACGACGGCACGGAAAAATCTTTGTCCATACCCGATATCAACGACGTAACGAAGGCGTACCTTTTGGCTGCCGACAGAGGTAAGGGATATAAGTGGACTACGTCCGGCACGATAAAAGCGACCAACGTGGGTACTTATACAGGTAAAGTAGTGGGTATTACGCAAAGCAACGACGGATACCTCGATTATTCTCTTGTCAGCGTCGTGACCAAAGAGAATTGGACGATAGTGAGAAGAGAAGTCACGATAACGTGGTTTGCGTTCAATCAAGGTTATTACAACAACGCAGGTTCAAAAGATTCCGACGGATTCTTTATCACGGCGGGCGGCGCGCCCGAAAGCGGAGACGGAAAGAGCGCGAGTCCGTTTGTGTATTACTATAACGGTTCGGTGGCGATAGACGCTTCCGCTACCGGATTCGGCGACGTAGGCGTTTACGCTATGATTACGTCGGGCGTAGTCGATAACGATACGATAAATCTTACCGTCAGGGCGTCGGGCGGCGATAGCAGGTTCTATACCAACGATAAAAACACGAACGCGTTTTCGAGGGGAGCTACGGCGGCTATTACGTCGAAAAACTACGAAAACGTACGCGTCATTGCCTGGCCAACGGAATAAGCTCCGCTACGCGGAGCGTGACCGTATCCATAGACAACGACAACTATAAAATAACGTACGCTTATCAGGGAGCTACGGGAGAGGAATACAAGAATTGCTATTATAAGATAAGTCCTCGTCCGACCGTGCTTTCCTGGTCGATAAGCACTCCTACGGGAGGCAGCGTAGTCGGATTTAACGGAGTGTATTGTCAACAGGCGTATACCGTTTCCGCGACGGTAGGAAATAAAATACCGAATTACGACGTAACGGTAAAAACATATAACAACAACGTCAAAACGAGGGTAGGTTCTTACACGGCGGAAGCGACCGTTTTGTCGGACGCTAATTACTCTTTGCCGTCGGCAAAAACGCAGGCGTGGGGAATCACGAAAAAAGCCTTGAATACAGTCGTGTGGGGAACGAACGTCTTTACTTACGACGGTGTTTCGCATGCGCCTACGGCTACGATAGCTACCGAAAGCGCGGCGCAAGGCACTACCGGCGACGGCAAACTTTATACCGGCGACGTCGTGTCCTATTCGTACACGCATTATTATTCCGTCGACGGCGGCAGGACGTGGCAAGCTGCCGCGGACAGCGACAGGGTGATAGTACGGAGCGGCGGAGGTACGCTTTACAATTACAAAACCGTAATTACGGGTATTACCGGTTCGGACGCGAACTGTTATTCGCTCGGCAACATAGAGGACGTCGACGAGGGCAGGTATCGTATATGGACGATAGAAAGGAGGACGTTGACGCCGATTTGGTCGAACAATACCGTATCCGAATATACCGGCGGTACGCAAACGATTACTTTCAGCGTGAGCGGACTTATAAGTTCCGATTATTCGACGAACGTCGATTTCACGTTTACTCTTAACGACGGAAAAACCGAAGCCGCGAAGGGAACGGGAATAGTCGTAGACGGTACTTATACGATTACGTTCAGCGCCGTGGACGCAGGCAAATACGGATACACCGCGCACATAGACGGTTTGAAAGCGCGTTCCGATTGTTACGAGATGGTTGATTCGAGTAAGGATTGGGAGATTACGCCCGTTGCGGTGACGTTGAGTTGGACCCTCGACGGGAATACCGGGTTAAACGTCGTAACGTACGACGCGACGGAGCATATCGTCGGAGCTACCGTATCGAACAAGGCGCTCGGCAGCGACGACGTATCGGTTACGCTCGACGACAGCGGCAGGGTCGAGGACGGCAGAACGATTCTTTACTCCGCTACGAATAAAGGCTCTTACAGAGCAAAAGCGATCGCTCTTACCGGTTCGAGCGCGAAAAACTATTCATTGACCGTCACGAATTTCGACTGGGATATAGGCGCGAAAGTCATCACCGCTACCTGGAACACGGGCGCGTACACTTACAACGGCGAATATCAATATCCGAGTATCACGATAGACGGACTTTATGCCAAAGATACCGTGTACTTTACTCTTAATTTCTTTGATTACGACGCGGCGTCAAATACGGACAGTCCGCGTGCAAACGGACAGAAAATCGTCACGGGGAAAGGTTCTACGCAGTATACCTTTACTTCTTCCGACGTCGATTATCTCGGCGCGCACGTTGCGGGAGAAACCGTTGACGCGGGAAGTTATCGCATCAAATTCAACGGCGTCGTATATTCGAGCGGAAGCATATCCGAAGAGAATAAGAACTATTCTTACGAAGGGGCTTTGTTGCCGGGAGATTTCTACATAGAAAAGAAAGTCGTTACCGGCACGGGAATATGGACGTACAAAAACGATTCGTCTACGCCGTCGAGCGGAACCTATACGCACGGAAGCACGGAACTTATCTATAATAAGTCGCCGTACGTTTTGACTACTACGCTCGATGAAAACGCGTTATGTACGCGGTTGGGAGTACCGGACGTCGCTCCGACTATCGAGTATAAAAATAACGTTAAGACCGCCGCCGGTAATTATACGGCTACGATTGCCGTCACCGATCGCAATTACAAGCTCGGAGTGGAAAACAGCAATCGTACCTGGTCTATAATGCCCAAAGAAATTGTTATCGACTGGAAACTCGACGGAGGAAAGGTATTTGAAAAACAATACGACGGCAGCAATCATACCGTTACCGCGACGGCGGAATCCCTTTGCGACGGAGATATTTGTACTATAAACGTTGCGGGAGACGTGACGAAATCGACGGTCGGTTCGTTTACCGCGACGGCTTCTTCGGTCAGCAACGTCAATTACAAGTTGCCGGCGGCGGTTTCGCAGGAATGGGCAATAACTCAAAGAGTCGTTTCCGTGATTTGGAAACTTGACGGAACGTCTACGTCGAAAGTGACGTACGATTCTTTGCCTCATACGGTTACCGCGCAAGTCGGCAATCTGGTCGGCAGCGAGACCTGTTATATAAATATAGGTTCCGGTTCCGGCGCTACGGTAGTCGGCTCTTATACGGCGAAAGACCTTACTTTGTCGGGCGACAACGCGTCTAATTACACTTTGACGGGCAGTACGGGGACCGCTTTCGATTGGACTATTACAAAGCGTCAGCTTTCCGCTACGTTTACCGCCGAGTCGCCCACTTACGACGGAAATTATCAAGGAAGAACGATTACGATAACGAACATAGGAACGAACGATTGTAATTCGGAAAAACTTTCCTTTACGACGACAGGTTCGACTACCTCGCAGATTATACACAATTACGGCAATTCCGAGGGATATACGAGCTACGTGATTTCGTTTATGGATATAGACGCGGGAGATTATACGGCGAAGATAGCTACTCTTATCGGTTCGAGCGCGGAAAATTACGATATGCCCAACACCGTAGAGACGAACTTTTCCATTGCGAAACTCCCCGTAGTCATCGTTTGGGATTACGATTATTTTGAATACGACGCTACTACGCATACCGTTACGCCGACGGTCTCGAACTTAAAAACGAGAGCGGACGACGGCACGAAAGATACGGTTACGCTTACTTATTCGGGCAATACCGCCGTCCATTCGGGCAACAATTATACAGCCACGGTCACCGCCTTGTCGGGCGAAGACGCAGGCAACTATACTCTCACAGGAGCGACTAATCCGTCACTCGTTTGGGGAATTGCAAAGAAAGCCGTTTCGGTAGAAAGTTGGAACTACTTAAACACCGGTATGTCGCCGACGAGCGGTATTTATGAACACGGGACGACGGTTCTCACCTATAACGGCAGAGCGTTTACCGTTACGGCAAACCTTTCGGGCGTAATGGGCGGCGATAACGTTTCGCTCGTATACAGCGAGAACGTTAAGACGAACGCCGGGACGTATAGAGCGACTGTGAATCTCGCTCCGAGCGTCATAGACTACGTTATGGAAGAAACGACGGGCGAATGGACTGTCGAAAAACTTACTGTAAACGTGTCTTGGTCCGCAGCTACCTTTGTTTACGACGGAACGGAAAAGAGCGTGTTTGCCACGGCTATAAATAAAGCCGCCGAAGATACTGTTACGTTCGATTACGTCGGCGAGGTAAAATCCGATTACGGTCTAATAGAAGGTAACGTGGCTACGCACGCAGGTGTTTATACCGTGACCGTATCGAAAGTAAACGACACAAACTATGTTTTGCCCGCCGTTGCTCCGAGCGTAACCTTTACGATTACGCCGAGACCTTTGTCTCTGGCGTTCAACTCCGTCAACGCGACTTACGACGGCAACGGACACGGTATAGATCTTACCGTCGGCAACGTAGTTGCTTCCGATTTGAACTTATTTACTTTGGATAAATTTACGTTGACAGATAACGGTTGCACGGTGAGCGACGGCACCTCGAACGGAAAATATTATATTTACTTCCGTGCAGTGCCGGCAGGTTCGTACAAAGTAGGGGTTTCCGGTTTTAACAATACCGACTATTCGTTGGTTCCTGCCGACGGTAGTTTTGAAATCAAACGTAGGGAAATAACGGTATCCGGCTGGAACTGGTCGGACGGTACAGACGCGGGCAACGGGGTCTATTCTTTCGTCTATAACGGCAGAACCTTTACTCTTACTCCCGTAGCAAGCGGACTCGTCGGAGAAGAAAGCGTAACCTTGACGGTCAGCAATAATACCGGCGTCAACGCCACCAACTATATAGCGAGAGCTTCTCTTGACGAGAGCGTATACACCAACTATAAGATGACTGCGGTTACGCAGCATTGGACTATCACCAAAAAAGAAATCGGCATAACGTGGACTCTCGACGGAAAAGATTCGTTTGAACTCATTTATGACGGAACGAACCATACAATAACGGCGGAAGCGACCGGTCTCGTGTCGGGAGACGAAACGGGAATTACTCTCGGAGGTAACGTTACCGAAAAATCAGCCGGTTCGTATACGGCGGAAGCGACAGCCGTCAGCAACGGCAATTACAAGTTGCCTTCGGACGTCACAAAATCCTGGACGATTAAGCAAAGGGCGGTTGTTCTGGCGTGGAAACTCGACGGCGAAAACAAACTCGCGGTAGAGTACGACTCGGCGGTACACGGCGTATCGGCGTCGGTGACGAACGTAGCTACGGGCGATAGCCTTGCCGTAATTCTTACAGGCGACGCCACGGCGACAGTCAAAGGCGCGTATAAAGCTATTGCGTCCGAAATTACGGGGACGGGCAGTTCGAATTACACTTTGGAGGGCGTCGAAGAAGTACACGGAGCGAAGTATTACGAGTGGAAAATCACGGCGATAGTTCTTGACGTAGCCTTTAACGGAGGCAGCTTCAACTACGACGGTTCTTTACAGGGAATTACCGCTACGATAACGAAAATCACGGCTAAGGACTTACTTGACGACGCCGTGGGATTCGGCACGACGGGAACTTCTGCGGGAGTGACGGTGACGACGTCGAAAGACGATTTGAAATATTACGTTACGTTCAGAGCTACGCAAGCCGGAACGTACGACGTCGCGATCGCTTCGATAAACGGAACCGCCGCCGACAACTACGAACTTCCTACGGAAGTGTCCTCGGTTTTCGTTATCGGTAAGAGGATAATAACCGTCTCTTGGACGGCGGAGGGCGGCGTTTATAAGGCAGCCGAGTATTTCGCTACGGCGACGGCGACGAACGTTGTTGCCGGGGATACGCTCGCTCTTTCTTATAATACTACGGGTAATGCGAACGCTTATAACGCGGAAACGAACGCCGCAACGAGAGCCGACGCTTATACGACTACGATAACGGGCATCGATAATGAAAATTATACTTTGGCAGGAGCAACCGACGTGTCGGTCGGCTGGACTATTACGCCCAAAATACTGACCGATTTCAGTTGGAGCGAAAACAGCTTTATCTACGACGCCGCGGCAAAAACGATTATAGCTACGGTAAATACCGAGAGCGTGGGCAGCGGCGACGTCAACGACGGCAAAGCGTACGGCGTCGACAGCCTTTCGTTTACTTATAACGGAACGGTAACGACCGACTATGGTATTTCCGCGGTAGTCGGCAATTCGGCTACAAACGCAGGCGTATACGGCGTGTCCGTCGCAGGTGTGAACAATACGGATTATTCGGTAGGAGATGTAAGCAGTACGTTTATCATCGCCAAGGCGGTTCTCTCGGCGTCTTTGACTGACGAGAGGGAATTCGTTTATGACGGAAAACAGCACGGAATTACCGTTACCGTAACGGGTATCGTCGCCGAAAACAACAACAATACGGAATTGTATTTAGAGACTGTTTTTGCCGGCAGCGTCGGCAACGCGATTCGTTCGGGTACGCAATTTACGCAATTTTTCGGAGGTACGGACGCCGATACGTATCAATTGACGGCGACTCTGGGCGGCACGAAAAAAGATAACTATACTCTTGCCGATATAAATACGTCGTTTATAATAAATCCGAAAGAAATTACGACTGCAATTACGGCTAACGTGACGACAGACAAGCTCGTTTATTCGGCAATAGAAATAAACGACGGCGATTTGGGAGTTGTTTTCCAAAACGTAATCACGGGAGAAAGTTTGTCTCTTGCTACCGATTACGAAGTTTCTTATAAAAATTCCGTCGGAGAAGTCATGTCCGCAAATCCGATTAACGTAGGGGTATATACCGCTACCGTTACGTTGAAGAATACCGTTCGCGCCGGCAACTATTTACTTACAGGCACGACGAGTTTCGACTTTGCCATAACGCATTACGTTATTAAAGCAAGCGATTTGATATGGTCGCTCGGAAATAACACGATAAATATCGAGAGTTTGTCTTACGTCGCGGACGAAAACAAGACAATAACGGTATCCGCTATCGAGGACGAAGTATTCAATCGTGCCGGCGGACTTAACGATATGACGTTCGGCTACTCGTATTTCGGATTCTGTAACTGCGGAACGGAAGCGAGGTCTGCGGCCGATTGCGATCATATCGACCATCAATGGCTTACCGCCGACAACGGAGTCGGACCCATTCACGCGGGAACGTATTGGGTAGTTTTATCCCTTACCGGCGGCAACAGCGAAAACTTTATGCTCGACGGGTTCGAAAACTATTCCGACGCCAACCATTTTGCGGAAGTCGGCGGCAGAACATATCTTACTTGGTACGGCGGAGCGGAAAACGCTATCGAAAGCGCGTTGCCCGTACTGGGGAATACCGTAGTAGCGAAACAATTCGGAATAGCAAGGAGCAAGCAAGGCATAACTATTGACTTCGAGAACGGTATTTTACCGTATAAAGGTTCTTACTATACCGTAAAAGACGGCTTGCCCGAGGCGACGGGAATGGGCGATGGCGCTATCGTTAAAGTCAGCGTAAACTCCGTCGAATACACTTACGACACTTACGCGGCCGATAATTTTGCCGTCGTAAAGAATGCGGGTACGTACGATATACAAATTTGGGACGCCAACGCGACGGGAACGATAACGAGCTGCGACACTTTCTCGGAAGACGCGCAGATTTCTTATGCCGTCAGATTGGAAATAACGAAGAGCAAAATCACTCTTACCGCGAAAGGCACTACGGCGTGGACGAAAAAATACGATAAAACCACTTCTTATACGACTTTCGATTACACGGGAAAAGACGTTCAGGTAGTGTACGATAAGAATAAAGAAACCGACGGCGTAATCGTAGGCACGACGGTCAACGTGGCAGGCGAATTCAAGGATATGAACGCCGGCAGTCGGGAACTCGTGTTTACTGTCGGAGGAGCGGACGCCGCCAACTATTATCTCGTTTTGAACGACGGTAATTCCGTGCTTACGAAGGATACCGATTACACGGTAAACGGAAATACTTATACGGTAAAAGGCGGTACCGCCGCGAACAACGTTTCCAACGGTGACGGCGGATATATAGAACCGAGGATAATAACGGTTGTCGGCGACACCAACAAAGTTTACGACGGAACTCCCGACCTTGCAAACTTCGATATTACCAGTCAGGATATAGTAGCCGGAGACAGCGTTACGGTGACGGGTATTTATGCAAGTGCAAATGCGGGTACTTGGGATATTACGCTTTCTACCGATAATATCAACTATATAATCAGTTCTTCGGTGGGCGCGCAAGGAACGATTGCCAAAGCTCCCGTGTCGTTTACTTGGACCGATAACGGCAATTCATACGAATACGATAAATTGCCTCACGGCGTACGGGTATCCGTATCCGGTATGGTAGTCGGACACGAAGAAAGTATAGTCGTAAGCGGTAGCGAAACCGACACTTTCAGCGGAAACGTCGAAAAATCGTACGTTGCTACTTCGGTAGGTTCTTATACCGTCGCGCTTGCTTTGGCTCTCGGCGAGAACAGCAATTATACCATAGAGGCTGCGACGACAACGGGCAGATGGACGATAACGCCCAGAACTGTTACCATCGACTGGGTCAAAGACGATTACGCCGACGGCATGCATATTTACGATTGGCAGTTGTTTGACGTGGTTTATTCAAATATACAACGTAAAGTCACGCCCGTCGTCAGGGGCTTGTTGCAGGGAGACAAAGTCGATATAGTCACGAGCGGAACGAACGGAACGGACGTAGGGAATTACGTTTCCGCAGTAAATTCTCTTACGGGCGAAGATAAGGACAATTATAAACTTCCCGCCGTAACGGAACAAAGTTGGAGCATATCGAAAGCCTCCATTACCAACCTTACTATGAGCGACGCAACGTTTACTTATAATAAGGGAGTGAACGGGATTACGGTCAATACTACGACGTCGCAACACGGAGTACCGCTCAACGTGGTATACGAAGGCGGTACGATGCAGACCGCAGGGACGATTACCGGAAACAACGCAGCCATAAACGTAGGCACGTATAAAATCACCGCATCGGTGGCAGCCACCGCGAACTACGAGGCTTGGAGTTCGAGCGCGGTTCTTAAGATAACCAAAGCGACTATTTCGGGAATTACGATGTCGGGAGCAAACGTTGTTTACGACAAGACGGCGCACTCGGTATCCGTAAGCACCGCTACGACGTCGTTGGGCGACGTTCTTTCGGTTAAGTATAGAATTATAGGAACGACCGAGGGCGGTGTGAGCGTAGACGAAGAAGGTAATTCCGCGATAGACGCCGGTAAATATACGGTTACCGCGACGTTGACTGACGATAACGACAACTATATAGAAAAAGAGTTTATGGTTGCGCTCGTCATAGCGACGAGATCGATTACGGTCAATTGGAGCGATACGCCCGACGCCATCTGGATATATAACGGCACCGAGCAAGGTAAGAATTTGACGGTGAGCAATATAATCGAAGGCGATACCGTTACCGTTAATCTCAAAAAAGAATTCGACGGAGTCGTCAGCAACGTCATGATAAGCGATTCCGATACCTATACATATACCGCGATAAACGCTTCCGCGAGCGGATATTATCTGACGATAACCGGTTTAACCGGTTCGAGCGCTTCCAACTATACTTTGCCGAGCAACCTGTCCGCATCTTTCGACATAGCGAAACGAAGCATTATGATTTCGGGTTGGAGCGACGGAGTAAATACATATAACGATTCGCAAAGCATTGCTTTCGTATATTCCAAGACGGCGCACGTCATCAATCCCGTTTATTCTGCTACGGACGCAACGACAGGTATCCTCGAAGCGGATAGAAGTTCCGTCACGATTAACGTTACGGAGAACGACAAGACGGAAGCAGGGACCTATTCGGCAAGCGCAGTGCTTGTGTCGAATAAGAATTACTCTATGACGCCGTCGAGCAGAGCATGGGAAATTACGCCGAAAGAAGTTACCGTGACCTGGACGGACGATACGAGCAAAATCTATAACGCGCAAGTACAAACGATCGAAGCGAGCATAATCGGGCTTATCGAGGGAGACGGCGCGTCTTTGACGTACAAAGACAACGCCGAAAAAGACGTAGGCTCTTATACAGCGAGCGTCGTGTCGATAGATAATCATAACTATAAACTTGCCGAGCCGATAGCTACTCTTTCGTGGACTATTTCTAAAGCGGATATCACCGGTATATCCATGTCGGACAAGACGGTCGTTTACGACGGAACGGCTTACGAGCTTACGGTATCCGGCACGAAGACGCAATACGACGAGCCGGTTTCCGTAGTCTACACTATGATAAACGACAGAGGAGAAACGATAACGGGCGGAAAAACGTCGAACGCCGGCGTTTATACCGTCACCGCAGTCCTTGACGGCGGTAATAATTATAACGAAACCTCTATTGTACGCACTTTGACGATAGAAAAGAAAGCGTTGAGTTTCTCGTGGTCAAACACTACGTCGTTTACTTACAACGCCGCACAGCAAGGACTGACGCTTACCGTAAACGGCATTGTGTCGGGAGATGAAATCACTTTACACGGATACAACGGTGAATCCGCCGTGACTAAGACAATAACTTCGACGTCGACGTTGGAGTTTAAGGCAATAAACGCCGATACTTACGTCGCTGTCGTCGATTCGGTGACGCAGGCGGAAGGAAACGGCCGTTATTGCAACTACAAGCTTCCCGCGGAAGGAACGGGCAAACAGTACGTCATCGAACGCAAGCAAGTGGATATAATATGGGCGACCGATACTTTGTCGGGAGCCGGAATATCCGCATGGGAGGGCTTTACCGTATCTTATTGCAGAGTAGAAAGACACGTCACCGCGAGCATTGCGGAGGGGGCGACTTCGGCTGACGACGGAAAAGCGTACGAAATCGTAAGCGTAAATCTCACCAACGACAGAGCGACCAACGTAGGCACTTATACGGCGACGGTGGACAGTCTCGGCAATGCGAATTACACCTTCGCTCCCGGCGCAAGCAGAGAATATATCATCACGAAAGTGGACGTTGCAAACATCGCGTTCATCGATAAAGAAGTTGTTTTCAACGGTGAAGAATTTGAAATCACGGTAAATACTACCGTTACGCAATTCGGAGATACCGTTGCCGTAAACTACACGGGTTCGGTGACCGCGGATTACGGTCGTTCGGCAGTGATCGGCGAGAACAAGGCCCGCAACGCAGGCGTATACACATTTACGGCGTCCGTTGCGGAAAGTACGAATTATAACGCGTGGACGGGAACTGCAATTTTGACGGTTTCACGTGCCTCGTTGAGCGATTTGACGGTAGACGACGTGATTACTGCGTATGACAATACGGCAAAACGCATAACTCTCGGCGATAATTATACGTACGGCAGCGATACCGATATTCTTGCCGTAGAGTATACGATTTACGGAACGAAACACGACGGGACGACGGTTGAGCTCGCACAAGGCAACAGCGCTACGGACGCAGGTAAATACGTCGTTACAGTAAGGATAGACAACGGATACAAAGACGAAAACGGCTATCCCAACGCAAACTACGTCACCAAGGAAATATCGGCGGACCTTATAATAAACGCTATCGATATGAACTTAACCACACAGACGATGACGGGCGGCGGAATTTATACATATAAAGCCGATTACTACGAGCTTACCGCTACCGTAGCGAGCGAAGCGGGCGAATTCCTTACGCAATACGGACATACGATTGGCGTAGTTTATAGCGGAGGCGAAGCGGGGAATAAGGTTAAAAACGTAGGTTCGTATACCGTGTCCGCTACTCTTAACGCAGGCAACAACTATAACGAAACGGTAATTTCCGGCAATATTACGATAAAACCGAAAGAAATCACTGTAAATTGGACGGAGAACGACTTTACTTATAACGGAACCGACAGAACGAACGAAATCAGTCCTACGCTTGTTTACGGAGCTATCGAAGAGGGCGACGGTAAAGTGTACGACGTCGACGAAGTGACGATAAGCGTAACCGTAGCAGGTAAATCGACGAACAATCTTAACGAAACGGTATTTTACAATGCCGGCGATTATACCGCAACGGTACTTATAGACACAGCCAACTACTCCGTGACGAATTCTTCTCGTGATTATACAATGAAGAAGTGCGTCATCGACGGAATTTACTTTACCGGTTATACGGTGGAATACAACGGTACGTTGCGTTTTGCAGGGGTTTCGGAGACGGAAAACACTTCGGTTCAGAGCAAAGTTACTTCGGTAAGATTGCAGGGCAGCGATGAAGGTACGGTGAAGTATAAGTATAATCTCACAGGCTTGAACGACGAATATACGATGGAATTTAACGGCGCAAGGTATGCCGGAACCTATTACGTTCAGGCGACTATAGAAGAACCCGCCGGCTACGACAACTATTACGACAAGACGCTTACGGCGACGCTTATCATAAACCGTACCAGCCTCAGCGGATTCGATTTGCAGAACAAATCGGTCACTTACAACGGCGAAATGCACTCGTTAAATATCAATGCGGTACCCTCGCAGTATCAAACGGGTTCCTATTATTCTCAATACGGCGAAGCCATGACGCTTACTTACAGGTTGGACGGCATGGTGGTTTCCGTTGCGCAAGCGCAGAACGTTAAGCTGTCGGGCGGAACGGTCGCGGCATACGAAGTAACGGCTACGTTTGAATTCAGCGGCACGGACAGCGATTTGAAAAAGGCAAGTTACGTTCCCGCCTCGCTTGTATACAAAGCGTATTTGCTGATAAATCAGGCTACGATTTCGGGTGTGACTTTCGACGGACTGAACGTAACATACGACGGAGCGGAACACACGATAAATCCCGTGTTCCCCGCCACGGTAGCGGGAGTATATCCGCAGTATTCGATGAACGGGAGTACCGTAAACGTCATTCTCAGCGCAACGCATAACAGCGGTAACGGAGATACGTTTAATATAGAAAAGAGTATAGCTTCGGGAGAAACCGAGGCAGTAGACGCAAAGACGTACGTCTTCGGTCTCGATATCACGCCCGCGGAGGGAACTATTGCCGGAAATTACAAGAACTTCGGAGGTTTGTCCGCTAATCTCGTGATAGCGAAGGCGAACATAGCCGACTCTTCCGACGCGGAACTCGTAGCGGATAATAATATCTTCTTTGAAAACGTCGTTACCGTCTATAACGCCGCTCCGCAATCGATATTACTCGCTTCTGCTCGTGATAAGAGCACGGTCACGACAGACCCCGTTCTTACCTGGAAAGTTTATCCTTTCGGCTACTCTACTGCAAATCCGATTTTTGCAGGGGAAGACGCAACGGTCGAATATCTTTTCGACAACGAGAGCAGAACCTCTCAAACCAACGTGGGCGTATACAACGTAGTCGTAAAGATCGTCCACAAAAACTATAATACGCTCGTGCTGACCGCGACGTTAACCATAGAAAAATATACGATAAATTATAGTTTTGTCGACGCCGAGATAGGTTATGACGGCGCGACGCACTATTCCTCGGTAAGCGAAGGCACGCCTGCTTACGTAGACGCTCCCGTCACCTCACTGACTTTCTTCCACGTCGACACGGCTACGGTAACGTATACGTATACATCGGAAAGAAACGGCAACGGAGAGTTTAACGGAGCCGTGAACGCCGACGTCTACACTATTACCGCGTCGATTACCGTAAACGGTGACGCCGCGTCCAACTATAACGTATGGGAAAGCATGACGAGGACGTTGACGATAGTACCCGTAAAAGCGACGGTGGTCTGGTCGAATGCGGAATCGTACGTATATAACGGAAAAAATCAAGGCGCGACCATCGGCGCAACCTTCGAACTTGTCAACGGCGTGACGCAGAACATGACGGTTTCTTTCCTCGGAACGGAAGGAAAGGCTACCGGAGAAACCGAATTCAAAAATGCCGGAACGTATACCGCTACGGCGTCCTTTGACAGTTACAACTACTTATTGGGCGACGTTAATAAAGAGTTCGTCATACAGAAATATACCGTTAATTGGAACTTTATAAGTACGACGATCACTTATGCGGCGAAGACGAAATATCTTTTAGTCAACACGGTCAACGGTGCAAAGGTAAGCGATGACGATATTACGACAGTCACCGATCCTGTTACCGAAGAGAGTTTGGGTATCCTCTATTCGTATTCGACAAACGGTGTGCAAACGACGGGAAGAGGCGCGAGAAACGCAGGCGTATACAGTGTGACGGCAAGGTTGGATAACGGTAATCCGTCGGACGAGAATTATACCGGCAGCAACTATAACGACTGGAACGGAGAAGCGACTTTCACCATCGAAAGACAGGTATTGACCGGTTACGTCGAAAATATCGATAAGGTATACGACGGCACAGTTCATTGCGACGGAGCGGTTCTTACCGGAATATACGTCGAGGACAGCGTGCATTTGAGATATGAAGGTTCGTACGACAACAAGAACGTAGGGACGAATAAGCCTATAAGCATAGTGCTTTCGGCAGATGAAGGGTATGAATATCTGCTCGACAACTATATCGTTTCTTACAGCGGTTCGGGTTCGATTACGACGAGAGTGCTTACTCCCGCAAACTCCGCGTTGACGTACTGGTCGAAAGTTTATGACGGAACCGTCGCGAGCGTAAACAATCCTATCACCGTATTCAGCGGTAATCAAATAGTGGAAGGGGATGATTTGACGGTCACCGCGTCGTACAATTCCAAAAACGTGCTTGAAGCAAACGCCGTCGTATTCGGTCTTTCGGGTGCGGACACCGGCAACTATTCTATGGATAGTTTGGTATTCGACGAAGTAGATTTCAAAAACGTGTTCCTTATTACCGCTTTGTCGAGAGGCATTACCTGGTCGAATTACGATTATACCTATAACGGCAAATCGAGAGACGTTATCGCATACATCAACGTGGTTGCGGCGGATTCCGGAATCGCAGGCGTAAGCGAAGGCAGATTGATGCTTACGGTGGATTATACCTATACGAATGACGGCGAAGGTAACGCAATCGAACATATTATGCACGCCGCGTTCCGCAACGCCGGAACGTATACCGCGTCGGCTGTCTTTGCCGACGGCGTAATGGATGAGAATATGAAAGCAAACTACGGTATTACGAGTTCCAAACAGACTTGTACTATCGCAAAAGCTTCGATAGCCGTCGTTTGGACCGGATTGGGAACGTATACTTATAACGGCACCGATCAACATAGCCAGATAAGCATTTCCGCCGCCCTTCTCGGAGACGATATCGCCGATTATGCCGATAAGGATTACATAATTCTTACTTGCAGGAACGCATTATCCGAAGACGTCGAATTCCGCAACGCAGGTAAATATTCGTTCGTCGCGGGCTTTAACGCCGCTTACGGCGAATTATCCAACAACTATAATTTGACGGACACGACTAAATCTTTGGATATGGAAAAGGCTGTAATCGACAATATTTCCTTCTCGGGAATTCGCGAATGGACGTATTATTCCGGCGAAACGAATTATTTCTACGTCGCTACGGCGGCTTCCGGCGAAAGTTATGCGACGGAAAATACCGATATTTATTATAAGTACGACGCCGATATGAAGATGAAATTCATGTATACCGGCGGCGACAGCAATAGCGAGTTTTATACCGAAAACGGCGTAAAGAATGCGGGCGAATACGATATTACCGTCACGGTCGCGTCCAACAGCAACTACCACGACTGGAACGGGACAGTACACGTCGTAGTGGAAAAGGGTACCATAGACAATATTTATTTGGTGGGTTACGGCACGACTTACGATACCGAAAATCACTACGTATTTATCAGCAATAAAAACGAAGTCACCACTAACGCCACTACCGTGGTATTGCCCGACGGAACCAACGACTTTAACGTGGAATACGGCACGGCAGTACTCGAATATGCGGATTCATCCATAAGCATAGAGGAATATCCGTACATACTTGATTTTGCCAGAGCGAACAACTATGCTTGTGCCGCGGGAAAGTATTTCGTCAACGCAAGGATAATAAACAGCAAAAACTATAAGGACTGGGGTGTTACCGGAATAGACGCGGGAGCGAGGACGGCGTTATTGCAGATAGAAAAAGCCACCGTTTCCACCCACTGGATACACGTTTATGCCGAAGATCAAACAAGATACGTCTATAACGGAGAAGACCAGACCGGAAACATTACGGCGTATATTACTAAGCCCGGTTCGCACGCCGAGGACGACCGTACGATAACCCTTAAAGTGAACTTTGCGCATAGAGATACCGCTTTGGGCGCGGTGCTAAGGACTTACTTCGTCGTAGCAGGTATCTATGATTTGACTGCCGGATTCCTTCCCGACGCCGACGAAATCTGGAACAAGAACAACTATGCTTTGACCAACGATACGGAAGTAGTGGAAATGTACAAGTTTGACGTTGACCTCAAATGGTATTACGACTGCGACGGAAAAGAAGATCAAGAATACGACGGCTATAATCTTTGCGTTTACGACAAACGTACGCACGCGGTACGCGCGGTAGGTCTCGGATTGCCGGACGCGGACGGAATTCATCGCAGAGAGATGACGCTCGTACCCGACTACGACAGCGAGTTCAGCGCAATAAACGCCGGCAACTATATCGCAAGAGTTTCGGCGATAGGTCAAGGTGACACGGACAAGGTAACGGTAAAAGGCGTAGACTACGTTTTGCCGTATGAAATGAACTATCAGGTGCCTGCCAGCCTCTCGCTTGCGTGGAAGATAGAGAAGCGTCCTATCGGTCTTACTCTCGATATCGAAAATAGCCATTTGGTGAAGATATACGACGGTAATTCGGAATTCACACCGGTAGGACAAAGCATGCAGACTTCCGTTGTCGGAGAAAACAACACTATTACCAAGGTAATGTCCTATAACGTAGAGCAAGGGAATTACAGCGGAATTCAAAACGTAGTCGTATATAAATTGACAAACATAATAAGCGAAGACGCAGAAATCGTTTCTATCGCGATAAAGAGTATTTATTCAAACAAGAGAAACGTCCTCGCCAGTAATGCCGTTATCGTGTTCGGTGACCTTGTATTCAAAGACGATTCGTCTAACTACTATATCGACGGCGATACGACGGGCTTGACTTTATTCGGCAACGTAATCGAACCGATGAGAGTGAACGCGACCGTCGCCAAAAACTTGGGACACGTCTACAACGGTAAGACGTACGAAAATACGGTCGTATATGAAGACGAGATATATAGGGTGGCGGATATAGACGCTATCTCGTTGGGGAATATTTCCGAATTACATTCCGATAATATCGCCGGATACGTCACGGTTACTAATCGTTTTATCGTGTCGTACGATATCTCAGGTGCCGTATATGCCGGTTCTTACGACGTCAACTTCACGGTAAATCTCGATATTGTGGACAACGAGGGAGCTCACAATTATGCGTTCCTCGATGGAAACGGCGACGTTATAGGTCGTGACGAAGGCGGTAATCTTTTGAAGACGAGCGTCAATTCCGAGGACAGAAAGTACGTTATTTCCAAGAGAAAACTCGACGCCGTTTATTCTAATTTGTTGCAGAGCTTTAACGGCGAAAGGGCGGACGTGGGAGCGACGTTGAATCTTGCCTCTTGCGACCTTACCGATATGGAATGGGGTATAGTCGGTTATGACGCAATGTCCGAGGAAGCACAGCTTCAAGCTAAAATTACCGCTTTGGGCAATTTACTCGTAGCGGACGGAGTCGCCTCTTCGATAAGCGGAGATAAGGTAAATATAGACGGCAAAGTAAACAATACCGTTTGGAAAGCGGCTACGTTCATCGAATACACGAATATTACCGCCAACGAAACGGCCGACGACAACGCGAACAAGTATCTTACTACCGACCTCGGAGAACACAGAGAAAACTATAATCTTGGCGACAATCCTATTTTACAGCTGACTTATCTGACTATAAAAGACGTAGATAAATGCGAATTCAACGTCACGTCGATAAACGATATAGCGAATATACGCAGCGATTATATCGGTATGAAGACGGCATACATTAACTTGAACATAGGAGGAATACCCAAATACGTTCAGATTAACGATATAAGCGGACTTTCCGGCGGTGAATATTTCGTACTGAACGCGAATACGGCTTGGACGTTTGAAAGCGTGTATAACGGAGGGGGATACGCCATAAGCGATTTCGTAATTTCCGCGCAGAATATCGATTACGTCGGACTGTTCGGCAGAACGAAAGACGCCACTATTTCCGATTTGTCGATATTGCGTGTAAACGTAGCCGCAAGCAACGTTCTTTTTGCGGGAGGGTTGGTAGGTTTTGCCGAAAAAACCACTATCCGCAACGTAACGGTATCCGGTACGCTTTCCGTAAAGAACACCGAGGACGTTTATTCAACGCTTAGCCTCGGAATGATAGCCGGTAAAGCCGTAGATTCCGTGATAACGCAATGCGGAGCTGTCGGATACATCGACGTCAGAGCCAACGAGGTATACGGCGGCGGCATCGTCGGACAGTACGTCGTAGACGTGACGGCAGGCGGAGGCGTGACCGGCAACGTATCTTTTGTGGACGGCAAATATAAAGTCGCCGCCGCACACGTGGGTGGCATAGCCGGAAGTATCCTTGCGGAGAATTCTTCCGACAACGTTTACCTCAAAAACGGTACCTTCGTCACCGACGGAAATACAGGAATCATAGATAACGGTACTAATCAAGGGACGGGATATACCTATTCCGATTTCAGAAACGCGGCAAACGGAACTCTTTTAGCAAAAGTGTTGACTTGTGCTGTAAGGGATATGATGCGTTCGTATAGCTTATTGCCCGACGTGACGGTGTCTGCGGACGGTGTAGTCGTTATCACGACGTATAGGCAGCTGGCGTTGATGTCAATGTACGGGTGGTTGAATTTCAAACTCGGCGCGGATATTTACATTCCGTCTTCGATGGGTAAGTTGACGTACGTCGATTCCTTCTACGGCAATTTTGAAGAAAACGGATATCGTATTTATTCGGGTTCGGGCGTGACGTACAACATATTTACGACTACGGCAGGGAGTATAGTGACGGCATATAGACAAAATGTGTAAGAATAGATTTAAGAACTTAATTATTGTTTTCCTTTCGGTATTATTTGCGCTAATACTCGGCGTAAGCACGGCAAAAACGACGTATGCAGCAGGAACGATAGATTACGAAACGACTATAAGAATAACCGAAGACGGAGAGGGCTTGTATTTCGGCAATAACGATGCGAATAAGAAACGAGCAACTTCTTTGCAAGCCGTTTTTGACGAAATCAACGCAAATCTGGAGCAGGGAAGCGGAAAAAATCCCGAAATAGAATTCGTTAATATCACGACCGACAATCGAATAACGCTGGACTATCCGAGGATATTCGTTTTGACGGGGAGCGTCCTTTATACGGGAGCGAGCGATACGTCGTTCATCACCGTTAAAAGAGGTACGCTATATACCTCGGCAGGGGATTTTAAGTCGGAAAAAGCTAATTTGGTAAAGATAAACGTCGGAGCAAAATTAGAAACGTCGGGACATTTTGCCGTAAACGGCGCGATAGGCACGCAAAACGTGTCTACCATACGCAACGACGGCGGAACGGTGGTGATGACGGGAGGAGAAATCCTTTCCCAAAATACCGACGATTTTACCGGAATCGCTTATTATCAAAGTCAGAACGGAAAAATCGAAATGTCGGGCGGAGTCATAGACGGACAGACTGCCGCGGTATTGCAAAGCGGAAGCGCCGATTTAAGAGGCGGTACGATAAAAACGAGTAAAAGAGCAAGCACTTGGGATAACGCAGGTATAGCATTGCAGGCGTCTAATGCGGCGACAGTGGAATTGAACGGAACGACGATAGGAAGTTATACCGACAGGATAGCCGTTTCTTTTGAAGGCAACGGAGAGGGTGAAATCAAATTCAACGCCGGCGTCGTCAAAGGTGAAATCGTACTTTCAAAAACGAGCGCGGCAGCATACGGCGGATTTGTTTACGTAAACGGAAGAAAATTGCGGCAAGTCGTGCAAGGCCGAATAGTATTGTATTCCGATAATCGAGAATTGACGATAAATAACGGTCGACTTAAATTTGTCGGAGACAAAGAGAGCGGATATTATAGTTCATCGTGGAATAAAGATTCTTCCAAAGGGCAAAATCCGTTTTTGAGTTCGTTTGCCGAGGGTGAGACAATAATGCCCGATTTGAGCAATTTATACGCAATAAAAGTAGTTATAGGCACGGTCACCAACGTTTATAATAGGGAATACGGTTCTAATATCGACCTTTCCGACGTCAACGACCCTTGCTACACGCCTGCGCCGAACGGTTATGTCGTGAGCTATTGGAGCGACGGCAGTAATACGGGGACGGAATTCATAGTCACGGGCGAAATGACGTTGACGGCGACGTTGCGACTTGTAAAACCCGTCATAGGCGATATAGAGAATTTGCACTGTACGTATGACGGAACCGAAAAGAAAATATTTGCCGAAGTGAACAAGGTAGACGGATTGACGTACACGTATCTGTGGGAAAAAGCAGACAAAAAGTTCGGGATATGGGCGGAATACGGCAGGGAAGAAGCTATTTCTGTAAAAAATCATAGCGATAGCGGAGAATACAGGCTGACGCTCGGAGTGGGAGACGGAGAACAAACGGAATCCGTTCGAAGTGCCGTGTTTACAGTACAAATCGACAAAACTAATTATAGCGGCGTAACGCATAGGGCGTTGAGCGGAACCTATAACGAGAAGTTTACTTTACGCGATTACGAACTCGACGACGGTTTTTATTGGGAAGACGATAAGACCGTTCCTATCGTCGGTCAGACAGAATACAGGGCGAAATACTGTGCGGACAAAGATAATTATAACGAGTTTTCGTTGGATATAAAATTAGTTTTGAAAAAAGCGGCGAGAGTACCTGCTACACATCCGGCGATGACGGGGGATTACGTTTACGACGTAAAAAAGACGCTTGCCGATTATCCTTTCAAAAGCAACGAATGGCGGTGGGCAGACTCTTCGACAATACCGCAAGCGGGACAAAACTCGTACGAGGCGTATTATAATCCCGATAGAGACAATTACGAAGATTATTTGGGCGTCGTTCAAATAGATATAGCAAAGGCAAATTACAGCGGAATAAAAGCTCTCGTTTTGTCGGCGGAATATACTGAAAAACTCACTGCAGGAAAAGTTTTCGACAGGTCGGAAGGAACGCAAGGATACCGCATAAGCAACGAGTTCAAAGACGTTGTTTTGGAAGGTGTGCAACGTTACGAATTCAAAGGCTATTATAATGCCGATATTAAAAATTATAACGACTTTGAAGTCAAAATATTTATCGACGTGACGAAAGGACGTTACAGCGATATTTATTACGGAAACAATAATACGGTAGACGGCGGCAATTATCGCAAGGGAAAACTTTTGAAAGATGTGGCTCTTAAAGACGGTTTTTACTGGTACGACGATAATTTCCCGGTGGAAGTAGATAATGACGGATACAAGGCTTATTATAATAAGGATTTTGACAGATATAACAATTATGATATAATTCTTAAAGTAGATATGCGTAAAGGGCAAGTGCCGCAAGACGAACGCATATATCCGGAAACGATAAAGGGAGTGTATTCGCCCGAAAAAACTCTTGCCGAATATCCTCTTCCCGCCGGATTCGTATGGCAGGACGAAACCTATGTGCCGGAAGTGTCGGAAGCAGAGTATTGCGTCGCGACATTCCGCGAAACGGAGAGTTATTACGCCTATACCGTGAACGTTAAGGTAGAGTTAAGCAAAGCCGATTACGATTTAAGCAAAGCGAAGTTTACAGATAAGACCGTGGCTTACGACGGACAGCCGCACGGTATCGTCATAGAAGGCGTTTTGCCCGACGGCGTATCGTTACTTTATTACGAGGGCGGCGGAAAATTTGTAGGACGGTATACCGTATACGCCGTACTTTCGCAGGAAGACGAGAAAAACTATAACGCAGTCGGAAAACTGTCCGCAAATCTCGTCATAGAAAAAGGAAATTACGATATGTCGGGAGTCGTTTTTGCGGATAATACGGTAGTTTACGACGGAAACAAACATACGCTCGTCGTTTCGGGAAGACTGCCCGACGGCGTAAGCGTAAGCGGATACAGCGAAGATGGCTACGTCAATAGCGGAGCGTATAAAATAACGGTATCCTTTACACAAGAGGATTCGGAAAATTACAAGAAAGTAAACGAGTTGTCGGCGACGCTTATCATAATGAAAGCACAATGCGTATTTCTGGACGACACTATACAGCAAGTAGCATACGACGGAACCGATAAAAAGCCCGTTATGAAAGTAAACAACGACGAACAAACCGTTTTTGACGATGCGAAAGAGGGATTCAGAAAGTTCGGCAGGTATAAAGTTAAATTTTATACGTTGGAAAGTATGAATTACCTACCGGGAGAGATAAGCGTTCGTTTCGACGTTATCGGACACGCGATAGCCTCTGAAAGCGGCGAACAGATAGCGGAAGTGTTCGATTTGTTGACCGAGCAATCGGGTACGCTTACGGTGGAGACTAAAAAACACGAAAATTCGATGACTGTGACGCTGTTGATTGACGGTAAATCGCAAGACGGGTTATTCGGAGTAAAAATCGCTATCCCGGAATCGTTTACGGGTAAAGACGTTCGAGTCGATTGCCTGTCGAAAGAGGGTAAAAGAGCGTCGTGCGACGTAAAAGAAGAGGACGGGTATCTCTGGCTGACGGTAAATAAACTTGGCAAATTCGATATCTACGTCGGGCAACACGCAGCGAGCGACGGCTCGACGACGCAATGGTGGATATGGTTGATAATAGCTTTAAGCAGCGCGATAGCGGCAGGCGGATTGACCGTTCTCGCCATATTCCTGTTCAAAAAGAGAAAGTCGGACGTCGGTTCGATTAAAAAGAGAGCAAAAACGGAAGGCGTAGAGAGGGCAGATGAAGTTTGCGATTTGAGTAAAAACGATTCGGACAAAGGAGATGACGACGGTGAATAAAATTACTCGCGGGACCAAAATTGCGGCAATGGCGTTTGTGATGGCGTTAATCGTTGCGGTTGTCGGCGTATGTGGTTTTTATATAGCGAAGACGTATGCGTATTGGTCGGAAAAGACCGAGGACATCGTTGAGCTGGAAGTCCCTCTTGACGAAAGCTATAATCCATCGTTAAAACATATTATTTTTCAGGGAATAGACGACGCAGGCAATTTTGTCGCCGAAAACGATGCCGCGTCGTATGCGGTAGTGGGATACAGCGGACTTGTAGGAGAAGTGTCTATCCCGGATACGTACAAAGGCAAAAACGTGACTTGCATCCTTGCTCCCACGGCGGACGGTGTGCGATACGCTTTGAATAATAACCTTATAATAACTACTCTCATTATTCCGTCGACGGTAGTGAAAATCGGAGCGGGAGCTTGCTCTAATATGATAAATCTAACAAAAGTCACAGTGGAGGGTAATACCGGAAGTCTTGAAATGGGCAGTTGTGCTTTTGCAGGCTGTATCAATCTGACTTCGTTTGAAAATACGCGTGCATTGACGGGAGATACTTCGTCCGCATTCAATTCGACGGGTTTGTAATTTTTTGAATAAATAAAGATTTTAACGATTTGCCGAAACGCTTATGGCAAGGTTTATATACAACGGCCATTCTATAAGCGCGCTGTCGCAAAGTTCGTCGGGTAAAGTTATCCAAGATTCTAAATTTAAGGATATGGTTGCGGAGCCGTATATAACGAAACTTTCGTTCAAGCTGAACGATAAACCCGTTTGATCTTCGAGCGAAGAGGAGAGGTAATCTATATCCGCAGTGATATTAAAGCCAAGTTCTCGAATGTTTATTTCGGAGATTTCGTTATTTTTGTTTTTTACGTAAGCAGACGCGTTCAATAAAAACGAATACGAAGTGATGGACGAATCGGCAGGATTTTGCGTAAAGTTAATCGTAGGTTTGTACGTTAGGACGTTAGCCGCGCGACTGACGTAAGACGGGTTTGCGTCGGCGGGGTTATATTCGCGATGAATATCGTAATAAAGATTGTCTCTTATTGTGTTTTCCATAAGCACGGCAGGGTAAAGAGAAGTGCCTATGGTCACGACTTTTTCGTCGAAGCCGACAAGGAATACTCCGTCTGCGGGAACCACTACGGTGTCGTTGGATTTAATCGTGGTACAATACCATGCGTAAGTGGACACGATGAGAGTTATTGCGAGGATAACGGTCATGACGCACGTAATAGTGATGAGCCACATCGGTTTCTTTTCACGCATTAGCGATTTCCCCCTTGCGAATCGGTTAGGCCTACTTGTTCTACTCCGAGAGTAATACCGATGGAAAAGCTGCAACCCATAAAGTTTATATCGCTGAATGCGAAAGGAGTAACGCCGCTTATGTTGCCGTCAAGGTAATTCCGATAGGATTTTTCGTCAAGGAAAATAATTTTCACACGCAACGTGGCGGAACAGTCGTAAGCTGTTCCCACGAGTTTTTTCTGAAAATATTTCGCATCCCGTACTTTAAGATTTTTGCCGTCGGCGTCTACTACTCTGTCGCCGCTTTCGGGGGGCATGAAAGTTCCGATTACGTTTTTATTTTCGTCGAGAACTTCTAATCTCCATGTAAATTTTTTCGCTATATCCGCATATCCTTCGGTATCTTTCGAAATGGTGGGGGAACCGAAAGTTTCGGCATAGGTGTCGGATAAAGTTACGGTGACGTCGGTAACGCCGCACACGATACAATCGTTAATTTTTGTAGAACGATAAGAGAAATCGACGGTACGGCTGGCGAAGAAAGGAGCGTCCAAACCGCCTTCGCCCGTTTGTCCTTTGTAATTATCCAAATCGTCGGGAGTGAAAATTATTTTTATGGGGTCCAACGCAGCGGAAGTAATGGTCGTGTCCGACGTGTCGACGCGTCGGTTCGAGACGTACCAAGCGTAAGTGCCGACGACAAGGATTAGCACTAAAGTAACTACCGCTAACTGAATACTCACAAAAATAAGTTTTCTTTTTATGCTTCTATTCATACTATAACAGTATAACATAAGGTAATAATAAAAGCAATATGAAGAAAAAGAAAGCGGGCGATTCGATATTAAATACGCATAGTTTGGTTCGTATGGAGCGGGAAACGGAACCGTTAAAATAATACGTTTTCGATATTTTCGTCAAATTTGCGTAACGAAGAAAAACGCGATAAGCGATCTTTGACTATTGACTTTTATCCGGCGTCTGATATAATTGTTGTAGAACGGCTTTTTATACGGCGGTTGCGTCGACGGAAGAAGGGTTATCGATGAGTTACGCAGTTGCTACGGTTCAGCTTATTAAACTCTATATTGTATTGAATAACTAACGAATAAAATCCGAGTTAGGGTGACGTAAATCGGATATTTGGGAGAATAAAATGAAAAAAAGCAAGAAAATAGTTTTATCGATACTCTGTACTTTGGCGGTGCTTCTTATAGTGATTGCGTCCGCGCTGGCGTACTTTACGTCCACTGCGATAGTAAAGACGGAAGCCGACGAAAATTTAAGTAAGTGGATGTCGTATATCAAGGACGAAACTTTATTAAAGAGCGTCGTCATTCCCGGCTCTCACGACGCAGGGAGTAAAGGTATGATGTGGCTTACAAAAACGCAAAACAAAGATATAAAAGAACAGTTAGCCGACGGAGTGAGGTATTTCGATATAAGGATACAAAAAGACGGAGATGATTTCGCAGCGTTCCACGGACCGAGTAAAGGTTTGAAAGCCGACGATATTTTTAAGGATATAAGAGATTTTATTTCCGTCAATAATACAGAAACGCTCATACTCGATTTTCAACATTTTAAGGGAGAATCGGAAGCCGACGTGATAAATTTTATTAACGGATATCTGTCGGAATCAGTTTTACGCAATAACACCGAAAAAGACGACGTGACGTTCGTGGACGAACTCACTTTGGGCGAGGCAAGAGGAAAATGTCTCGTCTTTTGGGGAACGGAAAAGGGAAATCATCACCTTGCGAACGATTTTGTTTTTTTACGCAATAACGATGACGGCACGCGGCAGGGAAGCGCGTTACATTCCTATTACGATTACGATTTGAATATCCTTTCGCCGAAAAACTATATAAAAAGGGCGGTTCCTAACTACATAGAGCGGTATAAGAAAGACGGGAAAGGCTTGTTCGTGTTGCAGGGACAGCTTACGGACGGTTTTCCCATATTAAATCACAAAGTAAAAACTACCGTAATGGGACCGCAGTTTCAGGAAGCGCGCATGCAATATCTTATGAGCCGTTGCGTAATAACGCTTAAAGACAGCGCGGACTTAAAATATATCAATATAATAATGAGAGATTTTCTCAACGCCACCAAATCGAAAGAGATAATCTCGCTTAATTATTATAAAAACAACGTAAAAAGCGGTTTTGACGGAGCGTTCAGATCACACTTCTTTGCGTCGTAAAAAACGGTAAATAAATTCATAAAATCCGTGGTTATTCGATAGAACGAAAGCGGATATTATAATTTTTCACGGCTTTCACAAAAGCGTCGTCTACCGTACACAGTCGCGACACCTGCCGTTATCGGCTATGCAACGCATTGAATAGCCGATTATTTTCGGGTTGCTCCTTTTTCCTAAAAAGCCAAAGTGCTTTTCAGGAGACCTAAAAATTATTACGCTCGGCTTTTGTAAAAAATAAACGCAATATGACCACTTGTTGGTTCTAAATCGAAAATTTAATCGTCGAAACTTATTTCGGCGATTTTTTTCGACAAAAAAGCGGCGGGCGGTTGTTTTTTTGCGGGGAAGAGAACGGAGGGAATTAGTAGTTTTCGGAAAAAGTAACTAAACGTGAACGGATAGCGATTTTTTTCAAAGTCAATGGGTTTGCAATAAAAGAGCAACGGTGATATACTTATAAGCGGAAATTTTTATAACAACGGAGAGGAAAATGGAAATAAAAAGTTTTCTTAACGAGTCGCCGACCGCGTTTCACGCAGTGAAAAACGTAGCCGCGTATCTCGACGGGAAGGGATTTGAAAGAATTTACGTCGGCGAAAAGAACAAGTTCGTTAAAGGCGGGAAATATTACGTCGTAAAAAACGGCAGCGCGATTATAGCTTTCGTTATTGGCAGTCTTGAAAACTATGCTTTCAATATTGCGGAAAGTCACACCGATTCTCCGAGTTTGCGGATTAAAGGCAACGTTCTTCTCGACAGTCCCGAAGGGAAAAAACTCAACGTGGAAAAGTACGGCGGACTTATACTTTACAGTATGGCGGATATACCGTTGAAGATAGCGGGCAGAGTTATGGTAAAAGACGGCAAGACGGTAAGAAGCGAGCTTGTCGAAAGCGACTTTTACGTCAATATTCCGAGCCTTGCCATACATCACAATCCCGAAGTAAACGACAAATGTTCTTTCAACGTTCAGACCGATATGTCGCCGCTCGTAGGCGACGCCGAAAGCGTGTATGAACTCGTCACCGACAAGGAAGTTATTGACGCGGATTTATTCGTAGTTCCCGCAGTATCCGCATACAACGCCGGGAAAAACGGCGAATACCTCGTTTCTCCGAGAATAGACAACCTTTCGAGCGTGTATTCGAGCATAGAGGCGTTGGTAAACTGTAAGCCGAGCGGAGTAGCCATGGCGTGCTGTTTCGACAACGAAGAAGTGGGGAGCCTTACAAAGCAAGGAGCCGATTCGGCGTTTTTACCCGACTTACTTAAAGCTATTAACGACGGATTAGGGTACGGCGAAGTCGATTTCGCCAAGGCTAAAAACGACGGATTCGTCCTTTCGGTAGACAACGGTCACGCCGTTCATCAGGCGCACCCCGAAAAGAGCGACGTCGCGGAAAAAGTTTACCTTAATAAAGGCGTGGTAATAAAACATCATACGAATTACTCCACCGACGGAGCGACTGCGGCTGTCGTGAAAGCGATTTTTACCGAAAACGGGATAGAGTATCAGGATTATTACAACCGCTCCGATTTGCGTTGCGGCGGTACGCTCGGGCTTATGAGCAGCGCGGCGTTGCAGATGAACGCTTGCGATATAGGTTTGGCTCAGCTTGCCATGCATTCCGCTGTGGAAACGGCGGGAAGTTCCGACGTGAAGAAAATGACCGACGGAATAGAAGCCTTCTTCAATGCGTCTATTAAGGAAAGGGGCGGCGTTTTTTGTTTTTAACGCAAAAACCTTTATAAACGGCGTTTTTAGATATACGCAGAGCGTAGAACGGTTTTAAGTTTTTACGCGGAGCGTATTCGAAGCGACGTTTTACCTTTTAATATCGCCGCGGAGAAGAAAGACGGTTTGACAAAAGACGTCGTATAAAATACAATAACATAGTATTCGATAAACCAAATAAGGAGATAAGAAAAAATGGATTATCAAGGAACAATTTCCAGAGGGATACGCGCTCCGATAATAAAAAAGGGCGACGATCTCGTAAAAATCACTGCGGACTGCGTGTGCAACGCGTCGAAAGAGGGGAATTTCCCTTTACAGGATAAAGACGTGGTGGCGGTCACCGAAGCCGTGCTTGCTCGTTCGCAAGGGAACTACGCCACTATCGACCAGATAGCCGCCGACGTAAAAGAAAAGTTCGGCGACGAGACGGTAGGACTTATTCTTCCTATCTTTTCGAGAAACCGTTTTTCCATGGTGCTTAAAGGCATAGCGAAAGGCGTAAAAAAACTTATCGTTCAGCTTTCTTATCCTTCCGACGAAGTCGGCAACAGTTTCGTAACCTACGAACAGCTTATAGAAAAGAACGTCAACCCTTACGCCGACGTATTCACCGGCGACGAGTTCAGAGCGACGTTCGGCGACGTAAGACATACGTTTACCGGTGTGGATTATATCGAATATTATCAAAAAACGGGTAACTGCGAAGTAATCCTCGCGAACAACCCTTGCGAAATACTGAAATACACTAAATTCGTAATTAACGCCGACATTCACACTCGTCGTCGTACGAAGAAAGCTCTTTTGAACGCGGGCGCGAAAAAGGTGGTAAGCCTTGACGAAATATTGAATAAATCGGTGAACGGCAGCGGATTTAACGCGGAATACGGCGTACTCGGCAGCAATCTCGCCACCGAAGACAGCGTAAAACTCTTTCCGCGCGACAGTCAGAAGTTTGTCGACGATTTGCAAGCGGAATTAAAAAAGCGTACCGGAAAGACAGTCGAATGTATGATATACGGCGACGGAGCGTTCAAAGACCCCGTAGGCGGAATATGGGAACTTGCCGACCCCGTTTGTTCTCCCGGATTTACTTCGGGGCTCAAAGGCAAACCGAATGAAATAAAACTCAAATATTTAGCGGACAACGACCTTGCCGACCTCTCGGGAGAAAAGGCGGTCGAAGCTATGAAAGAGATAATTAAGAATAAAGAAAAGGATATGATTAACGATATGCGTAGTCAGGGAACGACGCCCAGACAGCTTACCGACCTTCTCGCAAGTTTAGCCGACCTTACGAGCGGCAGCGGCGATAAAGGCACGCCGATAATCCTTATCCAGAACTATTTCAAAAACTTCTCTATGTAGAGATGGTTTTTTCCGAAAAAACTAAGGCTGCCCGATTGTTTTCGGACAGCCGACAATGAGGATATAATGAACGCGAAAACAAAAAAAATTGCGCTTTTTGCCGCCCTTGCGGCGATACTTATAATTATGGCGTTTACTCCCGTGGGGTATCTCAGAGTAGGCGTGGTGGAAATCACTTTTATTATGATTCCCGTCATTATTTGTGCCGCCGCTTGCGGACCGCTATTCGGCGGATTTATGGGATTATTGTTCGGAATTACGAGTTTCGTTCAGTGTTTCGGGTTAAGCACGTTCGGGAGTATGCTGTTCACGATAAATCCGTATTTCGCTTTCATTTTATGTATAGTGCCGAGAGTTCTTTTCGGCGTTTTTGCAGGACTTATATATAACGGACTTGCAAAGACTAAAGTTCCGTCGTTAGTTAACGACGTAATAACGATGCTGTCGTCGGCTATGCTCCATACGATTATGTTCGTGGGATTACTTATGCTTTTCTACGGAAGAAGCGAATATATAAACTCCTTCGGCAACGGATTTTTCGCGATTATATGGACGATTGTCGGGATAAACGGTCTCGTCGAATGGGCGGTCTGCGCGACCGTAGGCGCGGCGATTCTGAAAGCCGTACAGTTTTTTATAGAAAAACCGAAGAAAAAAGAAGAATAAAGAAATTAATTGCCAAGCCGTAGGCTCGGAGTTAATTGCCCTAACGGGCGTGAATTTCCGCCGTAGGCGGAGCGAATTTACCGCTTCGCGGTAGCTAATTTATCGCAAAGCGATAACGAATTTCACGGCGTTGCCGTGAACGAATTTCAAAACCGTCGGTTTTGAGTTACGGATATAAAGTTTAAGGCGGAATAGGCGTGCGTTCTATTCCGTTTTTATCTGTAAATAGGTATTAGTATATCCCGCCCACCCACCCTAATGGTTTTTTTATTCATATTTTAATAAAGCACATTCAAGTAATATGTTTGTTGAGAAAGATTTACTTCGTTAAATTCGGATAGGGGGAACATTATGAGGAAAGGGGTTTATTAAGGGGGCTTGGAGCGATGCCCCCTTAATTATATATTTATTTTATCCTTGTGAAAATAAAAGCGTGTTCGGTCAAGCCGGACTTCGCAACTTGCGGCTTGTGTGTTTCTTTGCTACTTTCTTTTCACACCGAAAAGAAAGTAAGTAACTACTTCTTATAAAGAAAAAAGGATAGAACCTAATATCCTATCCTCTCTTTATCTTTTATCGATAGTTCCGAGCTTGCCTCGGAAATTCGCTCACGGCGACGCCGTGAAATTCGCTACCGCAAGGCGGTAAATTCACTCGGCGTAAGCCGAAATTCGTTTAATAAGGCAGTTTATTCTCCACCGCGTATTTAAGTACGGCGTAGCAGGTTTTGCCGTCTTTTATTTTGCCGTCGAGAATATCTTTAAGGACGGTTTGTATAGGGAGTTTTACTACGTCGAGAAATTCGTCTTCGTCGCAATGGACGTGAGTGGGTTTAAGATTTTCGGCAAGAAAGACGTAGAGATGCTCGTTGGTATAGCCGGGGGTAGGGTAAATAAGTCCGTAGGGTTTTATGTCTCCGACGAAACCCGTTTCTTCTTCGAGTTCACGGGCGGCGGTGGTAGCCGGGTCTTCGCCTTTTTCGAGTTTTCCGGCGGGGATTTCGAGAAGAACTTCTCTGTAAGGGTAGCGGAATTGTCTTACGAGGTAGACGTTTTTCTCGTCGTCTACGGCGAGTATCGAAGCTCCGCCGCGGTGTTCGACGTATTCGCGTTTTGCTTGTTTTCCGTTCGGTAAAAGCACGTCGTCGTCGCGAAGATTTATTATTCTGCCCGTGAAAAGGGTGTTGTTTTTAAGTTCGGTTTCTATCAAATGTTTATCGTCCATATTTTCACCTATTATTGAGTTCATTACGAGTATATTACAATAAATAAATATTTGCAAATAAATCGGAGCGTCCGTATCACATTTGTTTACGTCGCAAAAAACAAGGGATATGAGCGATAAAAGACAGTTTCTGCTCAATTAAATGAAAGAGCGGATATTTATTTATAGTTTTTTTACGGCTTTTGTGAAAACTTCGCCTATCGTATTTAGTACGCCTACGACTCGTTTTCGCAAAAAAATAAACGCAATATGACCACTCTTGAGAAAATTGGATTGACAGTGAAAAAATATGGTGGTATAATCGAAATAAATTAAAAACTGTGATGGAAAGAGTAACGTTTTTGCCCGTATTCAGAGAGAGAAATTTTTGCTGTGAGTTTCTTTACGGGAGTGACGCGAAGACCGCTCCGGAGTTGCTCGGCCGAAAAATAAAGTAAGCCCTGCCGTTAGCTCGCGTAAGAAGGCAATTAAGTTATAAATCAAGGTGGAACCGCGAATTACGCCCTTGGAAAATCGTAGAAGTACGTTTTTTCAGGGGTTTTTTAATAAACAAACCGCCTTATAATAAGAAAAACGAACATAAAAGGAGTGTTTTTATGAAAGTTATTTACAATAACGGCACGGTAGGAGAACTTACCGACAAGAACGAAGAACTGCACGTTCTGCGTCACACTGCGGCGCATATTATGGCGCAGGCAATCAAGCGTCTTTATCCCGAAGCCGACTTCGCTTACGGACCCGCCAACGAAAAAGGTTTCTATTACGACGTGGACTTGGGCGAAACAAAACTTACCGACGACGACCTTGCGAAAATCGAAGCGGAAATGAAGAAGATAGTCAAGGAAAACCTGCCTGTCAAGCCTTTTACTTTGCCGAGAGAAGAAGCGATAGCTTTGATGCAGTCCCGCGGAGAAAAATACAAAGTGGAGCATATAGGCGATTTGCCCGACGACGCGGTAATAAGTTTTTACCAACAGGGAGAATATATCGACATGTGCGTAGGTCCGCACCTTACCTACACGAAAGCGTTAAAGGCGTTCAAGATAATGGGACAGTCGGGAGCGTATTGGAAAAACGATAAAAACAACAAAATGCTCACCCGTATTAAGGGCACGGCGTTCGCTACCCAGCAGGAACTCGACGATTATCTCAAACTTATCGAAGAAGCGGAAAAACGCGACCACCGCAGAATAGGGAAGGAAATGCAACTCTTTATGCTCTGCGACGAAGCTCCGGGATTCCCGTTCTTCCTGCCGAAAGGTATGGCGGTAAAGAACGCGCTTATCGACTATTGGAGAGAAATCCATTACAGAGACAATTACGTCGAAGTATCCACTCCTATGATAATGAACAGACACCTTTGGGAGACCAGCGGACATTGGGATCACTATAAGGACAATATGTATTCGACGATAATCGACGACGAAATCTATTGCGTAAAACCGATGAACTGCCCCGGCGGCGTTATGGTATACAAGAGCCAACCGCACAGTTACAGAGATTTGCCTATGAGAGTGGGAGAACTCGGACTCGTTCACCGTCACGAATTAAAGGGAGCTTTGCACGGACTTTTCAGAGTAAGATGCTTTACGCAGGACGACGCTCATATCTTTATGAGAAGAGAACAGATTACCGACGAAATAGTAGGAGTCGTTCATTTAATCAACGAAGTGTACAGCAAGTTCGGATTTAAGTACTTCGTAGAACTTTCCACCCGTCCCGAAGACAGCATGGGCAGCGACGAAGACTGGGAAGCGGCAACCAACGGCTTGAAGACCGCTCTCGAAAAACTCGGACTTCCGTATATAGTAAACGAAGGCGACGGCGCGTTCTACGGACCGAAAATCGACTTCCATCTCGAAGACACTCTCGGAAGAACCTGGCAGTGCGGCACTATCCAGCTCGACTTCCAGATGCCCATTAACTTCGGCTTGGAATACGTCGACGAAAACGGCGAAAAACAAAGACCTATCATGGTTCACAGAGTGGTTTACGGCTCTATCGAACGTTTTATAGGAATAATCACCGAACACTTCGCGGGCAAGTTCCCGACTTGGCTCGCCCCCACGCAGGTTAAGGTAATGATGGTATCCGAAAAGCACGGCGAATACGCAAAACAAGTTTACGAAGCGTTGCGCGCGGCGAAAGTTCGTTGCGAACTCGACGACAGAAACGAAAAAATAGGATACAAGATAAGAGAAGCGCAGGTAGTGGACAGAGTACCCTATATGCTCATCATCGGACAACAGGAAGTGGACAACGGCACCGTGTCCGTCCGTAATCGCGACACCGCCACTACGGAAACCATGCCCCTCGACGAGTTTATAGCAAAACTCACCGAAGAAATAAAACATCGCAAATAACGAAAGTTTGTAACGAAAAAATAAAAATACCGCCGTGTAATTGCACGGCGGTATTTTTTGTTAGGATAAAGGCATTACTTTAATTGTAAAAAGCCTAATAAGAACGCGTCGGGGAACATGAATATTTTTTCGCCGACGGTGAACGTTATTCGCATACGCTTTTGAGTTTTGTCTATCCGTACGATAGTTCCGTCGCCGAATTTTTTGTGGGTTACTTCCGCACCTACGGTAACTTTATCAAGCAGTTGTTCAAGTTTCTTTTTAGCGTTGTCTTCTTTAGTCGTTTGTTTCGGCGTAAGCGTTGCGGCTACCGTCTGTTTGTGGTTAATTGCGGGCGTTTTATCGACTTTTGCGATGTTAGTACGGAACTTTTCGGGTATGACGATTTGTTCGAAGTCGGTCATCGTGGCTTGTTGTTTGCTGTACAGAGCGTCGTACTCTTCGCGGCGTAATACGGTGTCCCAACCGCCCATTGCTTCGCCCGCGTGTTTGTCGATACCCGTATAGGACAGACTTGCGTTTTCGTACTTTCGGAATCCGAATATGCCTTGATTCATTTTTTCGGGGTCGAACAAGCCGATAGAACAAAGTACGTCGAAATCTTTCACCGTAAGCCCGGTAACTTTTTGGAAAAGTTGCGGCTCAATTTGCGTAATTACGTCTTTAATAGTCTGTTCGCGATAGTCGGTAAGGTACATAAACGCAGGTATTCTCGCCGCAAGTTTCAAAAGATTTTCCTGTACCTGCTTTCTTAAAGATTTTGCTTTCTTTTCGTCTTCGGTAAGTTCTTTTTTCTCGGCTTGCGTAAGGTTATCGCCCTTTTCTTTTTTAAGTTTTTTCACCTTCTCCGAACGGTTTATTATGGTTTGAATTTCTGCGTTTAACGAGCGGAAACCTTCTATTCTCATAAGAGCGTCCAACGCGTCTTGATTATTTTGCAGCTTTTTCAGCGTGTCGTTATCGACGTGAACGAGTAGGGCGGTTTGCCAACGTTTTGCAAGCAAGGTAGCGGAAGTTCCCGCATAGGTTATATCCAAAATATCCTGCGCGTCGATACGGTTCATCGACGAACCGTCAAACGCAAGCACGGGCAAGAACGAAATAAAATCTTTTACTTTTTGTTCGGGACTTATATCGTCCACTTTTAACCTGCACGAGTAGTCGGAAATCTGCCTTAAAGCACGTTCCAACGCAAAGTCGAAGACGTAACATTCCTTTTTTACCACTTCTTTATCGCCGTGGTCGTTTACTACTTCCCACGGTGACTGTACGCGGAAAGCCGTTTGGAAATAGGTTTCGGGCGATTTAAGATTACGGAGCATAAACACGCCCGCCCACGGTCTGACGGTGACGCCGGTAGTAAGTTTACCGCAGGATAGGGTAATGGTTTTCGTTTCGAGCGGATTACCCATAGCGGTAAGAACGGGTTTTAGCGCGTCAAGTCCTATTCCTGCTTTCGTTCCCGCACAAATTATTATTTTGTAATCGTTAAAAAAAGCGTTTTGTTTCTGCGTGAGCAGGTTATTCATAGCATAGCAACTTGCTACGTCGGGTAAAAACCATAGCGTATGCGACAAAACGTTCAGAAGAGTGGTGTCGGAAAAGGGCATAGGCGGTCGCTCCGCGCCGAGTTTCAGTCCGTCGACGGGCATGTAATTTCCTTGTATCATTTTTAACCACTTTTGCACGTCGTCTTCGTAAACGAATCTTGAGGTTTCGATTTTTCCCTTTTCAAGCGGTTGCGCCTTAAAAAATTCGTTTATATCGAATTCGTCGTAACCTTCGTTTATGGCGACGTTCGCCGTAATGGAATCGGGAACTTTATACGTCAGCATTACCATTTTCGGGAGAGCTGCGTAAGGGTTTGCACCCAAAGAGTAATCCCAATGCTCTTTTCGGTATTGTTCGTCCGAATAAGTCCAGTTAAAAACTTGGTCTTCCAAAAATTCGCCCGAGTTAAGAGCGCGGAAAGGAGTACCCGACAAGTATAAATAATGTGCGGAAGTAATAGGTAAAAAAGATTCGTTTATTGCGTTGCCCGCTTCTTCTTTTTGATATTTTTCTATATCGAAATCGTCGTTTTCTTCGTCGTATTTTTCAAATAAATTCCTTGCGTTTTCTCGCCACGCGCCGAAATGGTACTCGTCGAATATGATAATATCCCAGTTCGTAGCGTGTATAAATTGATTTTTTGCCTTTATCCCGCCCGCTTCGTTCGTTCCGAGTAAGTCTTGGAAAGAACCGAATACGACGATAGGCTTGGTTTTATCGCAGGCGTCGAACTGTTCGTCAAGTTTTTTCGTATCGAATTTCGCTTCTTTGTTGCTGACAAACTGCCAACCCTTAAAATCAACGTGTCGCGTAAGGTCTTCTTGCCACGCGGATTCTACCGCGGGCTTAAAGGTAAGGATAAGAATTTTTTTGAACCCCATAGTTTTGCACAATTCGTACGCGGCAAAAGTCTTGCCGAAACGCATTTTTGCGTTCCATAAAAACTTAGGCGGTCTCGTAGGCTCTTCCGCTTTTGACTGAATAAAGTACTCTTTCGTCATTTCGACGGCTTGCCTTTGTTCGTCACGCATAGAAAAATTCCACGTGCGATTGCCTTCAAAACGTGTTTCGGTGCGGACTTCTTCAATCGCCGTCAAAGCGTCCGAAAGCGTGCATTTAAACCACTCGTTTTTATCCGTGCCTTCGTTAAGCCTAATAAATCCTTTTTGCTTTAACAAACGGTGTATGTCCTTGTCGGTAAAACAAGTACCGTCGGCACGCATTGCCGATTCTTTGAACAGAATTTTGAAATTGATTGCCGCCGTATGCAGTTGTTCTTTGATACGTGTTTCGGTGTCTTTTCTGTCTGTGTATCCGATTTTGATATATCCGTCGTGATCTTTTACGTCGGGCAGAATATATCCGTAAATTGTCGGCACAACGTCAGGACGTTTATGTAAAATTTCGGAAAGACTGATATTGTTTGCCATAACGTCACTCCATAGGTTTAATCATCGATTCGATGAAATCGATTTCTTCTTGCGACAAGTTGTATTTTTTATACAATTCTTCGTCTGTCCACGGCTTTGAAAAATCTTGCATAGGGACAAAAGAATATACATTTCTTGCTGCATTTTGAGTATTCTTTTTAAGAAGAACGAAGAAACGAAAGAATTTTGTCATGATATAACTTTTTGTGTTTTCTACAATTTTCCTATCGTTATTTGTGCCAATTACAAGGTAGGTTTCAGTACAACATGAGCATTTTTCTCCAATAAAAGGTTTACCTATAACAAAATAGGGAAAAGATCCGCGTTCACCATATGCTTTAGAAATAAACACTTTATATTGATTAAGCCATCCCTTGTTTTGCCGAATGCTCTGTTGCAATATATGTCCGTTTTCGGGGAAAGCATATACGGGAATGGAATTAGTAGTACTTTTGCTATAAATCTTATCGGTTGCTTCTATCCCAAATGGTTTGCGTGAGCTAACTATTTTTTCAAAAGAAGGCTCATTAAATTTGCGAACTTTACGTAAAATGTTTATAGCATCATTGAAACGAACAAAACTGTCGGCATTCTTTTCCAACAACGGACGTGTCATGGTTGTTGTCTTTTGTAGTCCATGCGATGTAATAGTACAATCGCCTTCATTATCTCTATCCCATAAGAAGAAACATACACCGCCAGAAATATCAACACCAGGAAAGCATTCTTCTGCATTAAAATAATCAACTAAAAATCGAATATGCTTATCTGAGAGCATAGTATTGCGGAATTCATCTAGACCTTTGCCCCCAGAAAACCAACGCGAAGGTATTACCATAGAGAGATAACGAGGTTTTAATTTTTTTGCTTGGTCTACAAATAATTGATAAATAGGTTTTGCACTCGAACCTGTGCCGCCGCCGTCTGATAATTGATAAGGCGGGTTGGATATAATTACGTCGAATTTCATATTAAAAATTTTCTCCGGGTTTTCTGTGTGTATAAATTCGTATGCGTGCGTTTCTTTGCCTTCTTCTCGTTTCCATTGCGTTTCTGACGCACCGCAATATTTACATTTTCCATTTGCCCAAACGTGATTCACTCTGCGAAATCGTATATTGCCTTCGGCTGTGTCGAAATGAGAAATCGAGTATTCGCCGTTTGGGTATTTCGAGCAATACAGGCTACGGCGAGATAAAAGACTTGTGAGTTCCGTGATTGCAATGCCATAAAGTTGCTTGTGAAAGATATGGTCGATACGTTCTTGCAAGTTAGGGATTTTGTCTTGCAACCCTACAAGCAAGCGTTTTGCAATTTCTCTAAGGAAAACTCCCGTTTTGCAAGCCGGATCTAAAAACGTAGTGTTTGGATCGGAAAACAATTCCTGCGGCAACAAATCGAGCATTTGATTTACCACGTCGGGCGGGGTAAAAACTTCGTCGTTAGATAAATTCGCAAGACACGACAAAACGTCGGGTGTGTGCAAAGTCTTGTTTTTGTAGATTTTGTCAAAAAAGGTTTCAGCCATTTTCTTGCACCTTCCTGTAATGCACGGGCGGATATTCGCATATCGGCTCTGCCATATATTCTTTTGTTGCGGGGTTGATAGACAAATATTTCCGTATGTCTTCGGGAACGTCGAGAAGGGATAGTTGCTCGCTTTTTTGGGGCTTGTCGTTGGCTTTGAGCATCACGTCAAGGCGAAAATCACGGCGTTTGAGTTTTGTGCCGAGCATAAGGCTCCATTCGGGAAAAATAATCGGCGTGTCCGTGTCTTGCTGATTTTCGTCCACACGCATAAGGGTAAGGGCGTTGCCGCACAAAATATTTTTTGAAAGAATAAACTTTACGGCTTCGCGCGTTTCTTCGTCGGTAGCTTTTTTGCAGATACTTTTGTATTCCTTATCCCACAGGTCGAAAAGCCTTTTTTGGCACTCTTCCACGTTATCGGATAGAATATCCACGCCGTAGATACTCGTAATTGCGAGTACGGAATATCTTTCGTAGTCGTACGGGTTTGATTTATATAATTTTTTAACAGTAGCGAGCTTGCGTGTTAAAATTTCAAACAAGAAATTCCCGTCGCCGCACGCGGGCTCCAAAAATCTGCTGTCTATTCGGTCACATTCCTGTGCGACTAAATCGCACATAGCTTTTACTTCGCGTTCGTTTGTGAAGACTTCGCCGTGTTCGGATACGCGCTTTTTCGACTTTATTTGTGATTTTCCGTTCATAAATGTCTCTTTCGTAATGCGTTTACGTTTGAAGTATAACGCAATTGCGTATATTTGTCAATGCGTTTGCGTAGTAAATGTATCGCAAATGCGTAGTAAGGTAATAAAAGAAACGAAGGAGTTAGTATATGGATATTGTAGACAAAATCAGAGAATTGCAAGGGGAAAGGGAGTGGACCGACTACAAATTAGCGCAAGAAGCGGAAACGACGTATTCTACGATATCGACTATGTATCAGCGTAAGACGCCGCCAAAAATAGAACTGTTGCAACGCATTTGCAAAGCGTTCGGGCTTACGCTTTCGCAATTTTTTTGGGAAGACGAACAGATAGAAGTACTTTCCGAAAACGAAAAAGAGATGCTTCGTTGTTTCCGTAGACTTTCACCCGAAAAGCAACGGGCTTTAATAGAATTGATTTATCGTTAAATAAAAAACAATTTTTATAATGTGATTTACAAAATACGACTTAAAAATGCATATAGTTTCGGTTTTAGGTTGAGTTTGTAGGGTTGTCAAATATTTGTTACACCTTGAGCATAAAAAATTTTCAGATATTGATTTGGTGACAACCAATTGAGCGGTCTCATAGGTGCTTATACGGTTTCGGTATGTATTTTGTTTTTTTCTGTCTTTTTTATAATATCCCATTTCCCTCATTACTCTGAATAATGCCGATAACGTTCGTGTATATCCCTTTTGCCTTAACTTTACCCAAAAATCAACCGGCCCCGTATTCCCGTTCCTTCGCCGCATGTTCGGTATCGAAGTCAATTCTTTGTTTTTATTTTGTTGCAATGTAGTCATATCACAAAGATGACGTTGCACCTATAGTTTTTGCCGTTTTTTTCTTCCCCGCGGGGGAGGTTGCGGCAAGCGCTCCGATGGTTATCGTCTTTTTAATCTTTTTCCCCGCTTAAATCTAACGGTGTATTAGTATTGTAAACCTACAAAATAATTCGAGCATTTGAATCGGAAATGCTTGATAGAAAAGATTTTTTGTGATAAAATATGGTGAAAGTTAAAGTTAGGCTTTGGGTACATAATGAGATTTTTTGAGGATTTATGGAGCGAATAAAAAGAGTCAAAAATAAATATGGAAAGTTTTCTGCATTTATAAACGATTTTTTACGACAAGGTAGTGCTTTTTCTGTTTACTCGAATCAATATTTGATTTCCCCCGGTTTCTGTGATGTTCACGTTCATTTCAGAGAACCGGGTTTTTTTTATAAAGAAACAATAAAAAGCGGAAGTGAAGCGGCGGCAAGAGGAGGGTATACTACGGTTTGTACGATGCCAAACCTTAATCCGTGTCCGGATAATATCGAAAAGCTAAGCGTACAAACGAAAATCATCGAACGCGACGCTGTCATAGACGTCTATCCTTACGGAACGATTACTAAAGGCGAAAACGGCAATGAACTATCGGATATGGAAGCTCTTGCTCCGTATGTATGCGCGTTTTCGGACGACGGCAGAGGAGTGCAGAGCGAAGAGATAATGCGTACGGCTATGCTTAAAGCAAAGTCGTTAGACAAGGTGATAGCGGCACATTGTGAGGACAATTCGCTTCTCTTCGGCGGCGTTATACATGACGGCGAAGCGGCAAAAAGGCTCGGCGTAAAGGGTATTTCGGCTGTAAGCGAATACGCTATGATAGAAAGGGATTTAAGATTAGCCAAAGAAACGGGCGTAAAATATCACGTTTGCCACATTTCGACGGCGGAGAGCGTGGAACTTATTCGTAGAGCAAAGAAGAACGGAGTAGACGTTACTTGCGAAACGGCTCCGCACTATCTCGTGTTGACCGACGAGGACGTTAGGGACGAGGGGCGGTTCAAAATGAATCCGCCGCTACGTACCAAGCGAGACAGACAAGCGCTAATCGAAGGGATTATAGACGGAACGATAGATATTATCGCTACCGACCACGCGCCGCACACCGCAGAAGAAAAGTCAAAGGGATTGACGGGTAGTCCGTTCGGTATCGTGGGACTCGAAACGGCGTTTCCGATATTATATACGCATCTTGTAAAAACGGGCGCAGTTTCGCTTGAAACGATAATAAATGCGGTCACGGTAAACCCGAGAAAGCGTTTCGGATTGCCTGCCGGTAAAGAAGATTTTACCGTATTCGAGATTGCGACTCCGTATGCGATAAAATCCGATGATTTTTTATCAAAAGACAAAAGCACGCCGTTTGAAAATTCAGAGGTTTACGGCAAGTGTGTTATGACGGTTAAAAACGGTAAAATCGTATACTTAGATTAACTTAGGAGGGCTTTTAATATGCCTAAAAGAACAGATTTGAAGAAGATTATGATTATAGGCTCCGGCCCTATCGTGATAGGGCAAGCCGCAGAGTTCGATTATGCGGGAACGCAAGCGTGTCTTGCCTTAAAGGAAGAAGGTTACGAGGTCGTTCTGTGCAACTCTAATCCTGCGACCATTATGACCGATACGCAAATAGCGGATAAAGTCTATATGGAGCCTTTAACTCTCGAATATATCGCAAAGATTATAAGATACGAACGCCCCGATGCGATTATTCCCGGCATCGGAGGACAGACGGGACTTAATATCGCTATGCAACTCGAAACGAAAGGCGTTTTGAGAGAGTGCAGAACGATTCTTCTCGGAACAAGCAGCGAAAGTATTAAAGACGCGGAAGACCGCGAAAGATTTAAGGAACTTTGCATTAAAATCGGAGAACCTACGATCCCGTCCGAAATAGCGTATTCTGTGGAAGAAATCGTATCTTCCGCAGAAAAAATCGGGTATCCCGTTGTGCTTCGTCCCGCGTTTACGCTCGGCGGTACAGGCGGAGGATTTGCGGATAACGAAGAGGAAGCGATAGAAATCGGAACGAACGCGCTCGCTCTTTCGCCCGTCGGTCAGGTTCTCGTCGAAAAAAGCGTTAAGGGTTATAAAGAAATTGAATTTGAAATGATGCGCGACGGTAAAGATAACGTCATTACCGTTTGCGGAATGGAAAACGTCGATCCCGTAGGCGTACATACCGGCGATTCTATCGTCGTCGCTCCTATTTTGTCTCTCAACGACAAGCAGCTAAATATGCTTAACGAAAGCGCGATAAAGCTTATTCGCGCGCTGAAAATAGAGGGCGGGTGTAACGTACAGTTCGCCCTTTCGCCCGATAGCGACGATTATTATCTCATCGAAGTAAATCCGAGGGTTTCCCGTTCGTCTGCGCTTGCAAGCAAGGCAAGCGGGTATCCTATTGCAAAGGTTACCGCAAAAGTCGCTATAGGAATGACTTTGGACGAAATCAAGGTATCGGACACATTCGCTTCGACCGCTCCGTCGCTTGATTATTTCGTGGCGAAGTTCCCGCGGTTCCCGTTCGATAAATTTACTAAGGCTTCCAACGTGCTCGGAACGCAAATGAAAGCGACGGGCGAGGTGATGTGCATAGGCTCGACGCTCGAAGAATGCTTTTTGAAATCGGTCAGATCTCTTGAAATAGGCGCGGATCATTTACATCTTGCAAAATTCAATAAGTTTACTACCGACGAATTATGCGACTATATAAAAGAATTTCGTCACGACGATATTTTTGCCGTATGCGAATTGTTAAGAAGGGGCGAAAGCGTAGAAAGGCTTTATGCGATCAGCAAAATTACTCCGCTTTTCCTCGAATCGTTCAAAAAAATAGTTGACTTTGAAAAGACGTTAAAAGAAAATCCGAACGATATAAACGTTTTGCGAGAAGCAAAAAAAATAGGGTTTTCGGATAAATATATAGCGAAAGTCTGGAGCGAAAAAGAATTTTCGGTATTCGATATGCGCCGTAAAAACGGAATTATGCCGATATACAGAATGGCGGATACTCTTCATACGGGCGGATACATACCGTGCTTCTATTCATCTTATCGGGAGAAAAACGCGTCGATAAAAACCGAAAAGAAAAAAATAGTGGTTTTGGGCGCAGGTCCTATCAGAATAGGTCAGGGCGTGGAGTTTGACTATTCGACCGTGCATGCGGTTCAGACGATTAAAAAGACGGGATACGAGGCGATTATCATAAACAATAATCCCGAAACGGTTTCTACCGACTATACGACTGCCGATAAACTTTATTTCGAGCCGCTTACCGTCGAGGACGTTATGAACGTTATCGAATATGAGAAACCCGAAGGTATAATCGCTTCTCTCGGCGGACAGACGGCAATCAATCTTGCAAGTCCGTTAAGCGAAAGAGGCGTGAAGATTATCGGCACGGATTGCGTTGCGATCGACAATGCGGAAAACAGAGATACTTTTGAAAAACTGCTTCTCAAACTTGAAATTCCTCAACCGACGGGACAAGCCGTCACGATGGTTGAAGAAGGGATTAAGGTCGCGGAAAAAATCGGATATCCCGTGCTTGTTCGTCCCTCTTTCGTACTCGGCGGGCGTGCGATGCAAATCGTTTCAAACGAAAAATCTTTAAGAGAATATTTGCAATCGGCAGTGGAAATAAGCGATGAAAAACCGGTACTTGTAGATAAATATATTACGGGTAAAGAGGTTGAAGTCGACGCGGTTTGCGACGGTACGGACGTTTTTGTTGCGGGTATTATGGAACTTGTCGAAAAAACGGGCGTACACAGCGGAGACAGTATAAGCGTGTATCCTTCTTTCAGCTTGTCCGATAAGGTAAAAGGAACTATTCTGACTTACACTAAACAACTCGGACTTGCGATAGGAATCAAAGGTCTTTACAACATTCAATTCATCGTAGATAAAAACGATAAGGTTTTCATCATAGAAGTCAATCCGCGTTCGTCGAGAACGGTACCGTTCCTTTCCAAGGCTACGGGGTATAGTTTAGCGGATATAGCCACCGAGGTAATCCTCGGAAAGAGCCTTAAAGAACAAGGAATATTCTGCTTGTATCCCGAAGAAAAGAAACGTCGGTACGTTAAAGTTCCCGTATTCTCTTTCAGTAAAATCAGAGGACTCGACGCTTATCTTTCTCCCGAAATGAAGTCTACGGGCGAAGCGATAGGTTATGACGATAAACTCAACAGAGCCTTATATAAAGCATTGCAGGCGTCCGGTATGAAATTGCACAATTACGGCACGGTTTTTATTACCGTCTGCGATAGAGACAAAGAAGAAGCTTTAGGGCTTGTAAGAAGATTTTACAATCTCGGCTTTAATATAGAAGCCACTCGCGGCACGGCGGAGTTTTTGAAAGAAAACGGTATTAAAACGCGTGTTCTCAGAAAAATAAGCGACGGAGCGAGCGATATACCGACGGCGCTTCGTCAGGGACACGTAACTTACGTTATCAATACGAGCGATATTTCGGACAGCGGCGTAAACGCTGACGGGTATAAAATAAGAAAGATCGCTACCGAGCATAACATTACGATGTTTACCTCTCTCGATACCGTCAGAGTTTTGCTTGACGTTTTGGAGGAAACCACGCTCGGTATTTCTACGATAGACGCGGAGTAAGAGTATGGAAAAAGTTTTTCTTACAGTAAAAGACAATAAAATATTGACCGAAGGCGTTTACGAAATGAAACTTTCGGGGAATATTTCGGCTGTGAAAAACCCGGGGCAGTTTGTCAATATTTCGATTGACGGTTGCTATCTGCGCCGCCCTATTTCCGTTTGCGACGTTGACGGCGATACGCTCACTCTTATATATAAGGTAGTGGGCGAAGGAACGGAAAGATTGAGTAAATACGCAGCGGGCGAAAAAATAGATACGCTTGTCGGACTCGGTAACGGTTACGACCTTTCTTTAAGCGGCGAAAAACCTTTGCTTATCGGCGGAGGTGTGGGCGTTCCGCCGATGTATTTACTCGCAAAAAAACTCGTTGAAAAAGGCGTTAAACCGACAGTAATACTCGGCTTCAACACGAAAAGCGAAATTTTTTACGAAAAAAAGTTTAAGGCTCTCGGCGCAACCGTTTATGTTACGACAGCCGACGGAAGTTACGGGGAAAAAGGCTTCGTAACCGATATTATGAAAGACCTCGACTACACTTATTTCTATACCTGCGGACCGATGCCTATGTTTAAGGCAATAGAAAAAATTGCAAAGGGAAGCGGCGAATTTAGTTTTGAAGAAAGAATGGGTTGCGGTTTCGGCGCGTGTATGGGATGCTCGTGCAAGACAAAATACGGCAATAAACGGATTTGTAAGGACGGTCCCGTTCTGAGAAGGGAGGAAATCGTATGGTGAACACAAAAGTTACTCTTTCGGGCTGGACGATAGAGAATCCTGTTATTCCCGCAAGCGGTACGTTCGGCTACGGTAAAGAGTACGCCGAGCTTTACGATATAAACGTTCTCGGCTCGTTTTCCTTCAAGGGAACGACGCTTTTGCCTCGCTCGGGAAATCCGCAACCGAGAATTGCGGACGGTAAAGTAGGTATTATAAATTCTATAGGACTTGAAAATCCGGGAGCGGAAGAAGTTATCGCAAAAAAAATTCCCGAAATGGAAGAGTTTTTTCATAAAAAAGTCATTGCCAACGTAAGCGGTTCTTCGGTTGAAGAATACGCTAAAATTTGCGAAATGTTTTCCGACGTCGAAAAAGTGGGAATTATCGAAGTCAACGTAAGCTGTCCCAACGTAAAAGACGGCGGAATGGCGTTCGGCACGAAGGAAGAAAACGTTTACGCCATAGCGAAAGCAGTAAAAGAGGTTTGCGGCAAGCCGATTTATATGAAACTTTCTCCGAACGTTACCGATATAGCGTCGATAGCGAGAGTCGCGGAAGAGGGCGGCGCGGACGGCGTTTGTCTTATCAATACGCTTGTCGGCATGCGAATAGATTTGAAAACGAAAAAACCGATAATCGCAAACAAAATAGCAGGATATGCGGGGCGCGGAATATTCGCCGTCGCGCTCGCTATGGTTTATAAGGTTTACGAAGCGGTTAAAATTCCGATTATAGGTTGCGGCGGCGTCGAAAGCGCGGAGGACGTAATCGAAATGATTCTTGCGGGGGCTACGGCCGTCGAGGTAGGCACGGCGAACTTAATCGACCCGTACCGCTCTAAAACGATAGTCGAAGACTTGCCCGAGGTTATGCAAAAATACAAAATACAAAACTTAAAAGAAATTATAGGAGGCGCGCATTATGGCGATTGACGTTATTGTAGCACTCGATTTTCCGAGTGCGAAAGAGGTTTATTCTTTCCTCGATAAGTTTGACGATGAAAAACCTTTCGTAAAAATAGGTATGGAGCTTTTCTATGCGGAAGGCCCCGAAATCGTAAGAGAAATAAAGAAGAGAGGACACAAAATATTTCTCGACTTAAAGCTCCATGACATTCCCAACACCATTATGAAAGCGATGGCTTCACTTTCCAAACTTGACGTCGATATGTGTAATCTCCATGCGAGCGGCGGGAGCGAAATGATGAAATGGGCGTTGAAAGGACTTACGAGAGGAGACGGTACACGCCCGATTCTTATCGCCGTAACGCAACTTACGAGTACCGACGATAAAATGCTCAAGGAGGAACTTTTGATAAACGAGACAATGGAGAAAACGGTTGAAAGTTACGCACTTAACGCTAAAAATTCGGGGCTTGACGGCGTTGTATGTTCTCCTCTCGAAGCTGCTAAAGTACATTCGGCGTGCGGAAAAGACTTTTTAACAGTAACGCCGGGCGTGAGATTTGCAGGCTGCGAAAAAGGCGATCAAAAACGCGTTATGACTCCTGCGGAAGCTAAAAAAATCGGCTCCGATTATATCGTTGTCGGCAGACCGATTACGCAAGCGGACGATCCCGTGGCGGCTTATAAACTTGCAAAAAAAGAATTTTTAGGAGAGTAAAATGGAAAACGTAAAAGAACTGATAGCGAAAGATTTATTATCTATAAAAGCGGTATTTTTACGTCCCGAACAACCGTTTACTTGGGCAAGCGGGATAAAAAGTCCGGTGTATTGCGACAATCGTTTAACGTTGACTTCCGTATCCGTCCGAAACGACGTAGAGAACGCTATAGCCGAGGTAGTGAAAAGCGTTTATCCCGAAGCGGAAGTTTTGATGGGAACTTCTACCGCAGGTATCGCACATGCGGCGATTTCCGCGCATATTCTCGGCTTACCTATGGGATATGTCCGCTCGGGAGCAAAAGACCACGGCAGACAAAATCAAATCGAAGGCAGACTCGAAAAAGGTCAGAAGGTGGTTGTGGTAGAGGATCTTATCTCTACGGGCGGAAGCGTTATAGAGGTGGTTGACGTTTTGCGCGAAGCGGGCGCGGAGGTTCTCGGAATTGTAAGTATATTCACTTACGGTATGAGAAAAGGACTTGAAAGGCTTGCCGCAGCAAACGTTAAAAACGTCAGTTTAACCGATTTTGACGTGCTTGTCGAGGTGGCTGCCGACGAGGGATATATAAAAATCGAAGACAAGGAGAAATTACTTCTTTTCCGTGATAATCCGTCGGACGAGAGTTGGATGGGATAAGGAGAACCGAAAATGAGGCACTTACTTAATATTCTTGATTTAACGACTGAAGAAATAAACGAACTAATAACTACGGCGCTCGATATAGAAGAGAATCCCGAAAAATATTCGGAGAGTTGTAAAGGTAAAATTCTTGCCACGCTTTTTTTTGAACCGTCCACGCGTACAAGGCTGAGTTTTGAAACGGCTATGCTTTCTCTCGGCGGCTCGGTTGCGGGCGTTTCGAGCGCAAGTTCATCTTCTGCGTCAAAGGGCGAAAGCGTTTCGGATACCGTGGAAGTGGTTTCGGGTTACGTAAATATAATCGCAATGCGACATCCTAAAGAGGGCGCGCCTTACGTCGCTAAAAGACATTCGCTCGTTCCGATAGTCAATGCGGGAGACGGAGGACATTATCACCCGACGCAAACGCTTGCCGATCTTATGACGATTTACAAAAAGAAAGGCACGTTTGAAAATCTTACGATAGGCTTATGCGGCGACTTGAAATACGGCAGAACCGTTCATTCGCTTATCGAGGCAATGTCTCGCTATAAAGGCGTTAAATTTTGCCTTATTTCTCCCGAAGAGTTGAGTCTTCCCGACTTTGTCAAAAAGGAATATATCAAAGATAAAGGAATAGTATACGAAGAGGTTTCTTCACTTGAAGAGGCAATCTCTTCGCTTGACGTTCTTTATATGACGAGAATACAAAAGGAACGTTTTTTAGACGAAGCGGAATACGAGAGGCTTAAAGATAGCTACGTCCTGAATGAAGACAAAATGAAGTCGGCTAAATCGGATATGATAGTTTTACATCCGCTGCCGAGAGTTAATGAAATTTCGGTAAAAGTAGACGAGGATGACCGAGCTTGTTATTTTTTACAGACTCGTTGCGGAAAACTTATGAGAATGGCTCTTATATTAAAACTATTGAAAGAGAAAAACGAACCGGAACGAGCGGATACGAGAAAAATGTTTGTTGACCCCGATAAAATCTGTAAAAATCCGCATTGTATCGTTACTTCCGAGCAAGAGATTGAAAGGAGTGTTTATAAAGATAAAAACTGTATAACGCATTGCGCCTATTGCGATTCGGTTATATGATTATCGGCAAGCACCGTTTTGCGTATTAAAACAAATATATAATTGACGATATCGGATTTTTCGAGGATAGTTATTTGCCTATAATCTCTAACAACGGCGTTCGTTACGGCTGTTTGTAAATATTTATTAGAACATATAACTTCCTGCTCGCGCGGTCTGTAGTAAAAGCGTACTTTTTCGGTATATTGCTTTACCCGTAAAAAATAATTTACGCCGTCGTCAATATGTATTCCGGAAAAACATTCTTATAAATATAATATTTATTAAATAGTGATGATTATGGAATAAGATAACGTAAAAGGAGAAGATATGAAAACTATTCTGAAAAACTGTACTCTTCTCGACGGGAGAGAGAACATGATTCCCGTTGCGGGGATGAACGTCGTAATAAGCGACGGAATTATCGAGAAAGTGACCGCGGAAGAGGTGGCGGACGAAGGGAAAATAATCGACCTCGGCGGAAGGTATCTTATGCCGGGGCTTATAAACATGCACGTTCATTTGCCTGCCGGCGGAAAGATGAAGAAAAAACCCGTCGACAATGAAAAACTTATTAAAATCGTGTTAAAAAACAAGTTTACGAGAGGCGTGGGGATAGCGTTGTGCAAAAGTTTTGCTAAATCGGAACTCTATTCGGGCGTAACTACCGTAAGGACGGTGGGCGGAGTAAGCGATTTCGACACGATTTTAAGAGACAGAATAAATTCGGGCAAGACGCTCGGACCGCGTATACTCGCCGCAAACACAGCCGTAGGCGTACCCGGCGGACACATGGTAGGCACGGTTGCCGTCGGTTGCAAGACGCCGGAAGAAGCGAAAGAAGCGGTAAGGAAGTTGGCTTCCGAAAAGGTTGACCTTATAAAACTTATGATAACCGGCGGCGTACTCGACGCGAAAGTAAAAGGCGAACCGGGAGTATTGAAGATGCCTGCGGAGTTTGTCAGAGCGTGTTGCGACGAAGCGCACAGGTTAGGGCTTAAAGTAGCCGCTCACGTCGAAAGCCCCGAAGGGGTAAAGGTAGCGGTATATAACGGCGTGGACACGATAGAACACGGCGCGGTTATGGACGAAGAGACCGCGAAAAAGTTCGAAGAGACGGGAGCAAGTTATATCTGCACGTTGTCGCCGGCGTTGCCGCTGGCTAAATTCGACAGGGAAATCACTCACGCTACCGAAATGGTTCGGTATAACAGTAACGTCGTTCTCGACGGAGTAATAAACGGCACGAAAAAGGCGTTGGAACACGGAGTCAAAGTAGGATTAGGCACGGATACCGGTTGTCCTTTCGTGACGCATTACGATATGTGGAGAGAACTCGCATATTTCGTAAAGCTGGTGGGAGTAAGTCCGGAATTCGCTTTGCATACCGCCACGCTCGTCAACGCCGAAATAGCCGGGATAGATAAAGAAACGGGAAGTATCGAAGTAGGTAAGAGCGCGGACTTTATCGTAGCGGATAAAAATCCTCTTGACGACTTCCGCAACCTTGCCGAGCCGTATATGGTGGCGATAAGAGGTAAAATAATTAAAAATCCGAAGATAAAAAAATACGCCGACTGCGAAAAGTATCTCGACGAATATATGCCCGAGTAGTATGGAATTTTCGGTAAAACCCGTAGCGAAGATAAGGACGGACTTCGACGAAAAGTTCGGTATTCCCCGTCAGAGCGGCAGGGTAAAAACTTACGGCAAGATAGTATTCGAACCCGAATACCGCGACGAAGCGGCGATTAAAGAAATTGACGGGTTCGACTATTTATGGCTTATATTCGACTTTTCGGAAGCGCACAGAGAAAAGTGGTCGCCGACGGTAAGGCCGCCGAGACTGGGCGGAAACAGGAAAGTAGGAGTGTTTGCGAGTCGTTCGCCGTTTCGTCCCAACCATTTAGGGCTGTCGTCGGTAAAACTCGTCGGTACGGAAAGAACCGAAAAGTTCGGTACGGTACTCATAGTCGAAGGAGCCGACCTTATGGACGGAACCCCTATTCTCGATATTAAGCCGTATCTTCGCACCGACTGTCACCCGGACGCGAAATGCGGTTACGCCGACGAAACGAACGACCATTTTGTTAAAGTAATTTTTCCCGAAGAACTCAAAAAACTTTTGCCTTGCGACAAGGCGGAAGAGTTGGAAGGGTGTCTAAGAGAAGACCCCCGTCCCGCGTATATCGACGAAGAAAGAAGCTACGGGGTAAAGTTCTGCGGCAAGAACGTTAAGTTTACGATAAAAAACGACGTTTTAACCGTCACGGATATAGAATAATTATTTTTCCGTAAAAAATTTTAATTCAGGGAAGATATTTTTCGCTTAATGCGAATATCCGTTTGATTTCGGTATGGAACGTGATATACTGTTCATATTAGAAAAAATAAATCTATAAGAGGTGATTTTATGGAATTGACTTATAAAAGACAAAACGTGTACGCTACGGCGGACGCGGAAAAGAAAGCGGAAATCCAAAGCTATTGCGAAGGATACAGAGTTTTTCTCGACAACGGCAAAACCGAAAGAGAAGTAGTGGAAGAGACGGTGTCTTTGGTGGAAAACGAAGGATACAAGCCTTACGTTCTCGGCTCGAAGATAAAACCCGGCGACAAGCTCTACTACAACAACCGCGGAAAGGGAATGTTCATAATAAAGGCGGGCAGCGCGGACGTGGCTAAATACGGAGTTCGTATTCTCGTAGCTCACGTGGACAGCCCGAGACTCGACTTGAAACAAGTTCCGCTCTTTGAAAAGACCGATATAGCTTATCTTAAGACGCACTATTACGGCGGTATCAAGAAGTATCAGTGGCTCACTATACCTCTCGCTCTTCACGGCGTAATCGCCCTCAAAGACGGCAACGTCATTACCGTGAACATAGGCGAAGACGAAGCCGACCCTGTCTTCTATATAACCGACCTTCTTCCGCACCTTTCGCAGGAACAGGCGGTAAAGAAAGTAAGCGAAGCCTTCAACGCCGAAAAACTTAACCTTATCGTAGGTTCTATCCCCGTGGAAGAAGAGGAAAAGGAAGCGGTAAAACTCAACGTACTCAGAATACTCAACGAAAAGTACGGTATCGACGAAGAGGATTTCCTCAGCGCCGAGATAGAAGCGGTACCCGCATTGAAAGCCCGCGACGTAGGTTTGGACAGATCGTTCCTTGCAGGATACGGTCACGACGACAGAGTTTGCGCTTATCCCGAAATCACCGCAACGTTGCAGACGGAAACAGATAAGACTATAATAACCATTCTCGCCGACAAGGAAGAAATAGGGAGCGAAGGCAACACGGGTATGCAATGTATCCTTATTAAAGATATAATAGACTGCATCGCCGATTCTTACGGAGTAAACTCCGCAGTCGTCCGCGCCAACAGTAAATGTCTGTCCGCCGACGTTACGGCAACGTACGACCCCGCTTTCGCCGACGTGTTCGAAGAAAACAACGCTTCTTTCGCCAACAACGGCGTAGCTATGTGCAAGTTCACCGGTTCGAGAGGTAAGAGCGGCAGCAACGACGCGAGCGCGGAATTTATCGCGTTCTTACGCAAGAAATTCGCCGACGACGGAGTAATATGGCAGACCGCGGAACTCGGAAGAGTAGACCTCGGCGGCGGCGGTACCGTAGCTAAATTCTTGGCAAACTACAATATCGACACCGTAGACGTAGGCGTACCCGTGCTTTCGATGCACGCCCCGTACGAACTTATCGCCAAAGCAGACCTTTACGAAGCGCACAGAGCTTTCGCCGCGTTCGTGAAATAATCGTCAACACCTATTAAAAACAAAACAAAAGCTCCGATTTTTCGGAGCTTTTACTTGTATAACAAAATCATACAATAGTCGCGGAAGTATAAATTTTTATTATCGAGTTCATTTTCTTATGCCTTTAATTCGATAAACGTTTGTTCACCGTCCGTAATGAGTTTTTTTGCTTGGCTCCGTATTTGTGTTTATTTTTTTATGCTATATCCCTTTTATTAAATCTTGCCATTGCTACAAAAAACAAAAATGCCGTAATTGAGATTCCGAATATGGCGGTTACAGAAACGCTATTAACGGTTAAAGATGTAAAAGATTGTTCCAATCGTAAATTGAGCGGCAAAAGCCATTTTGTGAAATTTACCGTTCTTCCGATAGTTGACTGTAACAGTTCCAAAAATCGCCCGCAAAAACAAACGACAATGGTAATTCCCGCAGACAGAAACGGACTCCTCACGACAAGCGAAACGGAAAAGGCAATCGCGCTTATCAGAAACAGCGTGTACGTGCAGAAAAGGATTTGCAAAAAGCAACTTGCTCCGTAATTTAACAAAAACGAATTTGTTACCGTTGCGACAAGAACGTATTTGCCGCCCGTCGGATAGAACATTTCCGTCACGGCAAAACAAAGCAAGGAGAACACCATAAAAGCGAACAGATTTTTTATTAGTTCCGCTGCCCACCTGAACAGCACGTAATCTGTCCTTCCTACGGAAGTAATCATAGTGAAACGTGCCTGCCCTTCTTTTATTTCGTTGGGAACGGAAACGGAAAGCCTGATTGCCATCAAAATCGAAACGATTATTGCGAAGATGTTTATAAAGTTTACTACCGCACTCCCGCCGTTAGCTTTGTCGAAAACGGAATATGCGATGACGTTTTTATATGCGATATTCTTTTCGTAAAGAGTTTCCATTCCTTTTATCGAGCGTTTAAGCACATCGATATTGGTTTTCTTTTCGGCTAAAATAAAACCGGCTGCGCCCGACGCTTTAGACTGTTCGTATTCTTTTTCCAGTTCGACCAAAGTCGCGCGAGAAGCATCTAAATTTGATTTAAGTTCCTCTCGTGAAGTATATTCGTTTATAAAATATAATGATTTTTTGTCGCTTGAAACGTTGCTTACTTTCAGGTAAACGGACGCACACAAAACCGCTAAAAGGGCTATTCCAACGAAAACGCAGAGGAATAAAAACTTCTTTCTTCCGAAAATCTCGAACTTTAATATTTTTCCGAATGCTTTAAGTTTCGTTGACATATGCATCCTCCAAAACGTTGACGTTTGTTATATCCCTTAAATCCGGGTTAGTCTTAATAATAAACTCCTTTAAGACGGTTGCGTCACCGAGCAAAAAACAACTCGACTCGTCTTGTATGACGATACCGAAATCCTGCGCCTTGGTCAATGCCTTTTTCATCTCGTCAAGATTTGTAAATTCAAGCAAAAACCTTCTATTTGCCTTCTTAATATCAATAAATCGCGTTATTTGCCCATTGTCAACCACAACCGCGCGTTCGCAAAGTCCTTCGAGTTCGGCAATATTGTGGCTGGATATTAAAATCGAAATGCCCGTTTTTTTTACGCTTTTGATAAACTCACGTATCTCGAAACCGCTTATAGGATCCAGCATAGACGTAGGCTCGTCCAAAATCAGAATTTCGGGATTTTGCATAAGCGCGACAAGCAAACAGGCTTTTTGTTTCATTCCCGAAGAAAATGTGCCGACTTTTTTATTGAGGACGTCGGAAAGGTTCAAAATATCCGTCAACTCTTTTGCCCGCGCGACGTATTCCTTTAACGAAAGTGTACCGAAGTAGTCGATATTTTCCTGTAAAGTCATATTGGGAAAAAGCGAAGGATAACCGACAAGCGCGGCTATTCCGGAACGCTTGTCGGACTTTTTGACGTTTTTACCACACACAAAAATATCGCCGTCATCGTATATCCAAAGTCCGGTTATGCATTTCAGTATAGACGTCTTTCCCGCGCCGTTTCTTCCTAAAAGACCGACGGTTTCGCCTTTATCTACGGAAAAAGAAACGTCTTTCAAAATCTGTTTTTTTCCGATTTTTTTGGATAAATTTCGTATTTCGATTATCGCGTTCATTTTTTCTCTGTTTTTAATTCGATAAAGGTTTGTTCGCCAGCCGCACGTAAAGACACGTAAAAGATTTCTTTTGAAAGTTTATGAATAAACGCGCTTTCTTTTGCGGAGATTTTAAGAGAATTTTCTTCTTCTTCGACATTGTAAATACCGGCGTCCGTATAGAATGTTATTAACTCGGCAAGCGACACGAAAAACGGGCTATCCTTGATTGTTTCAAAAGTATAAACGTTGCCTGCGTTAAGGTCAGAACCCTTTTTCGCCGTTAGGTGAATCGGGAATAAATAATAATTACCGTTATCCGTCATAACGACGGCAGACATGAGCTGATAACGATTTTGTCCGCTTAATTTACCGATTACGAGATAATCGATTTTGTTCTCATCGATTTTATTTTTGATAAGAATAAAATTATCGTTGAAAGCGGTACAGTCATATCCGTTTTGTTTGAGCGTTTCGGCGATTTCGGCAACGCTTTTTTCGAGTTCAAACGTTATGAAATTACCGCCCGAAAGAACGGTAGAGGCTTTAAGCGGCAACGTGTATTCTTTGCCGCTTGCGAGGGAAACAACGGATAACTTTTTTAATTTTCCCGTACAAGCGGAGAATATAAGGGTGAAAACAGTCATTGCAATCAAAAAAATAAATACGATTTTTTTGGATTTTTTCAGCATAATAACCTCCTTATGAGATTTTGTTGCGCGTTATTTGTCGTACGGCGATAAAAGGTTAAGGGGGTAAGGCATAGGCGAGTTTTTATAAAACTCGTATAGTTTATTCCGCAATTTCGGTTTCTTCGGCGGGGGGAAGAGTCGCTTTATACTCGTTCATGGCGTTTTCTATGGCGGTTTTTATATCGTTTTCGCCCGTGCGGTAGAGGTCGAACGTTATTTCCTTATCGTTAACGATTTCTTTACGCGAGGCGTAATACGAATTTGAAAGGGTAAAGACGGTTTCTCCCAAAGTAAGCGTGCCTTTCGAGTCCTCGGCGGGTTTCGACAGGTCGTAAGTCAAAGTCACCGTTTCTTCGCGTTGTACGAGGTCGGATTTGAGGGCGTAGTAGATTTTCGCCGTACCGTTTGCCGCGTCTATATCGTAATAATAGTAGACGTAAGGGAATACGTAATCGCTCGAAAAATCGCTTGCGTATGCGTTCACCCCGTTTATTCCGTGTATGTTGGAAAGCGCGTAAGGTATGACTTTCAAATCGGCTCCGATATACTTATTTACTACGGATATCGACGCGACTTTGGACATTTGCGTAAATTCGGTGGTTTTTGCATAATTCAACGAATCGAAGACGTCTGAACGCACGGCATGTTTTTTATAGACGAGAAAATTCTTTTTCGTAGAGCTGCTGTAATTGACGTAATATAAGTCGTAATCGGTAGGATTGTTCGGATTGAGGAAGAATTTTACCGTGTTTATTTTGCTTTCGTCATTGCTCGATTTCGAGTATTCGACTTTGATTTCCTTGCAGGTAATAGGGGTGGCGTTATCGCCGTAAACGTAGTAGCCTTTTTCCGAGCCGTCGAGAACGACGTAGCAGATTATACCGTTTTTCGCGATAAAATCGGTGGGTTCTTCGGCGTCGATGTGTTGCTCCGATTTAGTGGTGAGCATATAAGTGCCTATCACCTTATCGAGAGTGGCGGAGTTGCATCCGGCGGTAAGGCAGGCAATAAGGATAACGAAAATTATCAGCGTCGGTATTAAAAATTTTTTCATAATCTACCTCCGTAACGTAGTGAGAATAATGACGTTTGTTTACTCTTTAATTATAATACAATAAGCGATAATAAGTCAATAACGAAACGTATCTGGGTCATTACTCAACGTCGCAACGAACGGGGGGCAATAATCGGAGGCAATCGATATACGATAAAACGTCGATAAAAAAGCATAAACAACGGTTTTTTGCGGTTTTCACAAAAAGCAACGCACCTGCGCAGCTACTGTGTGTTTCGGTAAGAATCAGGCGGTTTTGCAAAGTTTTTATTAAAAAACAGCTTTTTATGAACAAGCGGAATTTCGCGACGGTTTTTACGTAAGAGGAAGAAGTAAATCGCGCGGGGCGGGCAACAATAGTTCCGATATGGGAATACGGCGTTTTTTCGTGAAAGTCTTACGAAAACGCTTGCAAAAATACTTGCTTTATGGTAAATTATATCGTAGCCGCGCAATAAGGGTAATTAAAGACGCATTTTGCCACCCGGTTTTGGCGAGTCTTCTAAAAGGAGGTTAGGATTTTATGTACGCAATTATCGTTTCCGGCGGAAAACAACACAAAGTAGAAAAGGACTCCGTTATTCGTGTGGAGTTGCTTAACGCAGAAGTCGGCAGCACCGTTAAGTTTGACGTTCTGATGATTTCCGACGAAGGAAAACTTACCGTAGGTACTCCCGTAGTCGAAGGCGCGTATGCGGAAGCTCAGGTTTTGAGCAACGGCAAAGGCGCGAAGATCGATATCTTTAAGTACAAAGCCAAGAAGAACGAACGTAAACGTCAAGGTCATCGTCAGCCGTATACCGAAGTTAAAATTTTGGACATCAAAGGCTAATTGAGACTATGACTACCGTGACAGTAATCCGTAAAGACGGCAGAATAAGAGAAGTCACCGTAAAGGGACATTCGGGGTACGCCAAGTTTGGCAAGGACATAGTGTGCGCCGCAGTAAGCTCGGTCACGCAGACCGCTCTTATGGGAATAATTAAGTTCTCGTCGTCGAAAGTCGATTACGTTGCGGACGAAGGATTTATACGTTTTTCCGTTCCCGACAGTATCGGAGAAGAAAGGATAAGGATAGACGCCGTTACGGAGACTATGCTTACAGGGCTTAAAGATATAGAGAGCGGATACGGTTCTTATGTAAAAGTGGAGGTAAAATAACATGTTTATGAATATTCAATTATTCGCCCATAAGAAAGGTATGGGTAGCACCAAGAACGGACGTGACAGTGCTGCTAAACGTTTAGGACCCAAGAAGAGCGACGGACAGGCTTGCCTCGCCGGCAACATTCTCGTCAGACAGAGAGGTACTAAATTCCACGCAGGACTCAACGTGGGCATCGGCAAGGACGACACCTTGTACGCCCTCGTAGACGGCACCGTGAGATTCGAAGAAGCAGGTAGCAGAGATAAGAGATATAAACAAGTTAGCGTATACGCAGACTAATTTATAATATCGACGACGTGAAATACGTTACTTGCGATAAAAAAATAGTAATCGAAGACCTGTCCGAATTCAATATAGAACATATACTTGACTGCGGACAGGTTTTTAGATACCGAAAGACGGGGGATTGTTATACTCTTTTTGCAAAAAATTTTAATTGCCTATTGCGAAAAGAAAACGACCGTGTTATAATAGAAACCGAAGAGCCGGATTTTTTTGTCGATTACTTCGACTTGAAACGCGATTACTCCGCGATTAAGAAGAGCCTGACGGAAAATTTCGAGGGGATAAAACCCGCAGTCGAATACGGATACGGAATAAGACTTCTCAATCAAGATCCGTACGAGATGATAATATCTTTCATTATCTCCGCGAATAACAATATTCCGAGAATAAAGAAGATAATAGAAAGACTCTGCGAAGGGTTGGGAGAAAAGACCGAAAGAGGCTACGCTTTCCCGACGAAAGAAGCTATGGCGAACGCGCCAAAAGAGTTTTTCGCTTCGATAGGAGCAGGGTACAGGGACGAATATTTATTCTCTTCGTCGAAGACGCTCCTTAATATGAACCTTGACGAAATAAAAAAGTCGGATACCGCTACCGCGAGAAAAGAGTTGCTTAAACTCAAAGGTGTAGGGCAGAAAGTGGCGGATTGCATATTGCTTTTCGCATTCAAGAAGACCGACTTGTTTCCCATGGACGTGTGGAGTAAAAGGATTTACGCGTCGATGGGCTATGAAAGAGACAACGATATCGGACGCATGAGCGGACGGTTGGTTGACAGGTTCGGCGACCTTGCCGGATATGCACAACAATATCTGTACTATTATTTCCGTGAAAATAATATTACCGAAAAATAAATAAAATAACAAAAAAGAACATTTTGGAGGATAAAATGAAAAAGCCGAAAATAGCATTGCTTATCGACCTTGCAAGTTTGAGAGTGTCCTGCGAAGGATTTAAGAAACTTACCGCGGAAATCGAAGAAACTTACGAAATCGTAAACGTTAAGTTTTATAGCTACGTGGCAAAGCGTAACCGTGACTTTAACGAATATATCGCGGCAAAAGGTTACGACGCAGTAACGCCTATCGCATCGAAGAGAAGAAACAAGCTCGATACCCGTCAGGTAATCGACGGTACTCTTATCGGTATGTCTTCCACCGTTGACGCAGTAGGCTTCGCTACCGGCGACGGAGATATTCTTCCTATCGTAAGTTATCTCAAAACCAAGGGTATGGACGTAATCGATATAAACGTAGAAGAAGGAGCGTATACTTCCGAATTTTCCGGTTTCATCAAAGTGGATACTTCGTATCTCCGTAAAGAATACGCGGCTCCCGCTACGAAGAAGATAAGAAAAGAACCGAAGAAAGTAGCTCCCGCAGCTCCCGCTCCCGAAAAGTCGGAAGGCAAGTACGCCGCAGACGTAAGACAGATTTTGGGACACGATTCTTCCATTCTCAGCAAGTACAAAAGATAGAGTATTTAGCGGTTTGACACGAAAACGGCAAGGCTTCAACGTTTTGCCGTTTTTTTATGCGCCGCGACTTCGGATACAAGTCGCGTTTTATGCGTTTTGAAAACAAATATAAAGTATTAGTTATAAAATCTTTTAGAAACAGACGTAAAAGATTAGTAAAAATCATTGAAATTAAAATGTTATTATTATATAATAAAATCGTTAGTGCAAACACAAGAAGAAAAATAACGGATATAAAGACATAAGGAGAGGAAATATGGAGAAGATAGCGATTATCGACATCGGTTCAAATACTGCGAGAATTGTTATAGTGAGTATAAGAGAGGGGGGGTATTTTACAGTAATCGACGAGCTTAAAGAGCCTGTCAGATTGGCGAAAGGAATGGAAGTAGACGGATTTTTGCGTCCGCTTCGTATTCAGCAGATGGTCAAGACCCTCAAGACTTTCAAAAATCTTTACGAAAGTCACAAAGTAAGCCGCGTGTTCGCGTATGCGACGGCGGCGGTTCGCAGAGCGAAAAACAGAAAGAGTTTCGTAGACGAAATCCTGTCGAGTTGCGGGATAAAACTTACCGTATTAAGTCAGGAAGAAGAAGCGGGACTCGTTTATACCGGAGTAATAAACAGTATGGACGTGCCGAAAGGTCTTATCGTGGATATAGGCGGCGGCAGTGTAAAACTTATTTATTATAACCGCAGAGTAATGCTTGCTCAGGACACGTTGCCGTTCGGAGCGGTCACGTTGACCGAAAAGTTCGCCGACGCGTCGAACGACCCGTTGGAGCGTTCCCGTCTTATCGAAGAATACGTCACCGAGCATCTTAACAAAATCGATTGGTATCAGAATATCGACCCCGATACGCAGCTTATCGGCGTAGGCGGTTCTATCCGCAATCTCGGCAAGATAAGTCGCAGGTTTAAGAAATATCCTTTGGATATGGCGCATAATTATCATATCGGTTTCGACGAATTCAACAATATTTACAACACGTTCAAGGCTCTCGACCTTGCGCAAGCCGCGAGAATAAAAGGTTTATCCAGCGCGAGAGCGGACATTTTGCCGGCGGCTCTCAGCTGTATCAAAGCCATCGAAACCACGAGTAACTTTTCCGAAGTCGTAATTTCGGGCGCGGGACTCAGAGAAGGCGCGATGTTCCGTTACGCCGTTCCGTCCACCATGGAAAAACCTATCGGCGACGTACTCGGTCACAGCATATATACCTTGCTTTCGCAGTTCAATATGAATATAGAACACTCCGAACACGTTTTCGACATAGCGTTACAGCTGTACAGACAGTTAAAGGTATTGCACAAACTGCCCAGAACGTACGTTAAGGTATTGAGAATAGCGGCGCAGTTGCACGATATCGGCAGCAGCTTCAAGTTCTACGATCATCATAAGCACACTTTCTACTTTATTCTTAACAGCAACCTGTACGGAATTCAGCAAAAAGACCTCATTATGGCGGCTCTCGTAGCGGGTATGCATTGGTATCAGCCGCTCGAAGGGGTGGAAATTCAACAGTACGTCAATATGCTCAACGAAGAAGAACTCGACGCCGTGAGAAAACTCGGGGTGATAGTCCGCATCGCGGAATGTTTCGACCGCAGTATGGCGGGGGTAATTACTTCTCTTACCTGCGACATCCTCGGCGACAGCGTTATCTTAAAGACCGAATCCACTTCGGACTGCACGCTCGAAATAAAGGACGCTATGAGTGCGACGGGAGAATTCAAGAGAGCTTTCAAGAAAAACCTCGACATACTGTAATGCCAAAAGTAATTTTAGCTTCCTCTTCGCCCAGAAGAAGGGAGCTTTTATTAAAATTAACGGATTTTATCGTAGAAAATCCCGTTGCCGACGAAATAAGCGAAGGAGAACCCGAATTTGTAGCCGCGACCAACGCGAAACGTAAAGGGCGTAGCGTAAATACCGAATGTGACGTAGTAATAGCTTGCGACACGGTAGTGGCTCTCGACGGAAAAATATTCGGCAAACCGCATACGAAAGAAAACGCCGTCGGAATGCTTCGGGTTTTACGCGGCAAAACGCATGAGGTAATAAGCGGAGTGTACGTTAAAATCGACGGCGAAGAGATTGTTTTTACCGAAAAATCTTACGTCGATATAAAGGATATGTCCGACGCGGAAATAGAAAAATACGTTTCCGAATATTTGCCCCTCGATAAAGCCGGCGCGTACGGTATACAGGACGGGGAAGTCGCGGAAAAGTTCGAAGGCGATTACGACAATATCGTAGGTTTGCCGTTATACAGAATAAGAAAAATATTTGTGGAGAAAGGCTATGCAAAAGAATAGGGTGGTATTTGATTTCGGCTCGACGTATTTTACGATATACGGCGACGAAAGAGTTTTACTTCGTCGTCCCGCCGCTCTTATAGTAAAACGTTCTTTAAGACCGGTTGCTGTGGCGATAGGGGAAGCAGCCGTTAAGATGAGGTACGGAATAAACGAAGACGAAATGTTTTTACGTCCCGTGATGAAGGGAGCGGTTTCGCACAAGTTCGGTTGCGCTCTTCTCGTAAAAGAATATTTATCGGAAGCGTGCGGCAGATTTTCAAATCCGTCCGTATGCGTGCTTATAGGGTGCGGACTTAACCCGGAACAAAAGTTGGAGATAGAAAGAACTTTCATAGACGCCGGGTATACCGATATCTTTCTTATGGAAAGCCTGTTGGGACTCGTGCCGTATTTGAAGGAACGAAATATAAAAGCCGCCGCGATAATAGGGGGCGAAACCACCGAGATAGGTTTATTCGAAGGGGGAAAACTAATAAGCGGTTACTCTCTCGACGTAGGCGCGAACACGGTAAACGAAAGGATAAAGGACTTTGTCAAAGAAAAATACAAACTGATTATTTCCGACGAAAGCGCGGAAGAATTGAAAATAAACGCCTCGTCCTTGTATTCCAACGATTTGTCGAAATGCGCCGTTACCGGCAGCGACGCTCTGACGGGGAGAGGAAAAAGGTTGGTTCTCACGGCGAGAGAACTACATTCGGAAGTTCTTTACGTCTACGGCAGAATACTGAAAGTTCTCGACGCGGCTTTGCTCGCCGCTCCGATAGAAACCGCTCGCACGGTAGCGGGTACGGGTATCCTTTTTACGGGGTACGGGAGCCTGCAAGTAGGTTTCAGAGATTTTACGACTAAGACTCTTAAAGTGCCTGCGACCATAGTCGGACCGGAAGAGAACGTAGTTTTTTCGGGGGCTTTGTATCTTTCGTCGCAAGAAGATTTTATGTCGTCATATTTGCGATTGGAAAAAAATGCTTGACAAAAACGAACGCAAAAGGAACACTTTTTGATGCGGTGTCCTTTTGATTTTGATTTGTCCGAAATGTAAATTTGCAACACATATTATATTTTACTTGAAATATTACGCATTATAATGATATAATAAATCAATAAAATAGACGAAGAGTGCGAAAGAGTTTTTGTGTTTCGCGTTCTTTTCGGAGGTTATTTAGAATGGAAGAAAACACGATTGTTCAACAGGAAGAATTTACTTTCAGAAAATTTTTCGCGTTGGTGAAAAAGAGCGGAAAAAGAATTCTTGTTTATGCGATAATCGCGGCTATAGTAGGCGCTTGTCTCGCGGTAATCGTAGGCGTCAACACTATAGAAAAGAAAACCTATTCCACAACTATAGAGTATACTCACAAAGGGATAGAAAAGGGACTTGCGCCCGACGGCACCGTACTTAACAACAATATGATTAAGTCGTCCAACGTAATAAACGCCGCCCTTAAGAAGATGGGTTACGATGAAGCGATGGTCGCGAAGTTGGCGCCCGTAGTGGAAGACGCGATAGCCGTTGCTCCTTATATAAGTTCCGCCGTGGCGGAAAAGATAGCCGCCGATCCTACTTACGAGTATATCCCCACCCGTTATACTTTGAGTTTGGAAACGAAGAGTATCTCCGCGATAAAGTCGAACAGATACCCCGAACTTCTCAATAACGTCAACGAAGCGTACAGAGAGTACTTTAAAGAAACCTACAAATACGACCTTCGCGTAACCGACGGTATAGGAGCTTCGGCTTTGGGAACCGCAGTCGATTACTATAACCTTATCGACCTTTATAAAGCGCAAATCAATTCAGTACGCAGTGTTCTCAACGCTCTTCCCGACTCCTATCAAACCATAACCGCTAAATTAAGCAACGAAGTTTCCATTTTGGAAAACCGCATAACCTCGCTCGAGAACTACGTTCTTCTCAACAACGTGCAGAAAGAAGGCGTGTCCTTAACTCTCTCTGCTAATTTAGCCAACCGCAAACACGAATGTGAGGTAAAGAGTCTTGCTTATGCGGAGCAGATTACCGAGCTGTCAAACACTATCGAAAAATACAGACAGCTTTATGACTCGGTTATTATGAACGGAACCGACGGAAAAATCACGATAGTAGGCGGAGATACTTCTTTATATAATAATCTCGTTCAAAAGAAAGAAAACGTAATCGCTTTGAAAGCGGACTGTGACAGTACTGCAAAAATACTCGAACAAAAATCCGTGCTCATTGCTTCCACGCCTTGCACCGAGGAGCAAAGAGCTTACGTCAACCAAAGTTTCGACAGCTTGTATACCAGGTATGCCGATACGATTCGGAGCGTAAACGATCAAATCGCCGAATATACGGAAGCCTACGTAATAAATAACGGCGTCAAAGTAGTCAACCCCGCCAGCGCCACCGTTTCGATAGGTTGGGTTGCGGTAGCCGCTACTTTTGTCGTCACCGTATTGGTCGGCGTAGTCGTAGCTATAATAGTTACTTCCGTAAAGACCGGAAAAGTTAAAAATCAATAATCCTATATAATAAAAATCTTAACGTTACGATAGAAAAAACGCAACCGAAGTCGGTTGCGTTTTTCGTAATTAAGGGTAACGACGCATTGAATATTTTTGGAAAGCGGCTATTACGATATGGAAATCCGCAGTCGTTTGTTTCAAGTTTTTCTCGGTGTGAAGCGTAAAGCGTCGCTTTTAGGACATTTTTTAGAAAATTCCCCCTTGAAATATGCATAGAATAATGTTATTATAGTAATAGTTGCTAAAAAAATCAAAAATAGGAGATATATATGGCAGTATTCAGTAAAGAAAAAATAAGAAATATCGCTCTTATCGGACACGGCGGCGAAGGAAAGACTTCCCTTCTCGAAGCTATGCTCTTTAATACGAAAGCTATTGACCGACTCGGTAAAGTTGACGACGGTACTACCGTAAGCGACTATGACGCCGAAGAAATCAACAGAAAGATGAGTATCTCTCTTTCTATGAGTTACGTTCTTTATAAGGATTATAAAATCAACGTAATAGATACCCCCGGATTTTTCGATTTCGAAGGAGAAATGGTGAGCGCGCTTACCGTTTGCGACGGCGCGATAGTGGTCACCCAAGCCGGCGGCAGCCTCAGCGTAGGCGCGGAAAAAGCTCTCGACTACTGTACCGAACGCAAAATCCCCGTAATTTTGTTTATAAACGGATTAAATAAAGAAAACAGCAACTTCTTTACCACCGTAGACGCTATTAAGGCAAAATACGGAAGTAAAGTGTGCGCGATAGAATTCCCGATACTCGAAGGCACCGATATGAAAGGATACGTTGACGTGCTTACCGGCAAGGCGTACGACGTTAGCGGCGGAGAAGTAGCCGTTCCCGCAAATCTTACCGACGCTATTAACGCCGACAATGCCGAACTCACCGAAACCGTAGCTTCCGCGAGCGAAGAACTTATGGAAAAATTCTTCGACGGAGAGGAACTTACCAAGGAAGACAAAATAGGCGGAATGAAAACCCTTATCGCGGAGGGCGAATTTATCCCCGTAGTGAGCGGCGTAGCCACCGGCAAACCCGTTCTTTGCGACCTTCTCGAAAATATCGTTCATTACATTCCGTATCCCGGAGAACATACTCTCGCGAAAGCCAAGAAAGGCGAAGAAGAAATAGAACTCGATTACGACGAAAACGGAGTGACCGTTTGCAGAGTGTTCAAGACGATAGTAGACCCGTTCGTGGGAAAACTTAATCTTTTCAAAGTGTACGGCGGCAGCGTAAAAACCGGCGACGTTCTCGTAAATATGAGAAAGGACGAACAAGAAAAGATATCCACCCTGTACATTCTTAAAGGAAAAACGCAGGAACAGGTTCCCGTTCTCAACGCGGGCGATATGGGAGCTTTCGCTAAACTCAATATAACCAAAACCGGCGATACTCTTTGCGCGCAGGGAGCCGATATCGTATTCCCGCCCATCGACTTCCCGAAACCCGTACTTACTCTCGCTATCTCTTGCGAAGACAAGGGTGGCACGGACAAACTCGTGGACGGACTTAGAAAACTTATGGACGAAGACCGTACGTTCAGAGTCGAAAAGGACGAAAACACTATGGAAACCGTCATTCGCGGTATGGGCGAAACCCAGATAGACATTCTTTGCAAAAAGGTAAAAGGAAAATACAAAGTGGAAGCTAAACTTTCCGAACCGAGAGTAGCTTACAGAGAAACCATAAGAAAGAAAGTCGAACAGCAGGGCAGATGCAAAAAGCAGAACGGCGGCAGCGGACTTTTCGGCGACGTATATATCCGTTTTGAACCGGCTCCCGACACGGACTTCGAATTTGCCGAAGAAATCGTAGGCGGTTCCGTACCGAAACAGTACTTCCCCGCGGTAGAAAAAGGTCTTATCGAAGCCAAATCTGCGGGCGTGCTTGCAGGCTGCCCCATGGTAGGTTTCAGAGCGGTATTGTACTTCGGTAGCTACCACCCCGTAGACAGTAAGGAAGCGGCGTTCATCGAAGCGGCGAAGATAGCCTTTAAGGAAGGTATTCCTAAAGCCAACCCCGTTCTTCTCGAACCTGTCGTAAACGTCAGCGTAGTAGTTCCCACCGAATATATGGGCGACGTAATGGGCGACCTTACCAAACGTAGGGGTAAAGTGTTCGGTATGAACACCGTAGGAAGCAAGACCGAAATAACGGGAGAAGCTCCGCAGTCGGAAATGCATCGTTACGCAATAGACCTTCGCAGTATGACGCAGGGAAGAGGCAAGTTCTCGACCGAGTTCGCTCGTTACGACGAAGTACCCGCAAGCAACGTGGCTAAGATTTGCGAAGAAGAATTGAAAAAGCGTTCCAACAAATAGTCGCGAATAATTCAGAATGACGACGCCGTCCGAAAGGACGGCGTTTTTCGTCTGTGGTAAAGGAGCGAAAATCCAAATAGGAGCGAAAATCCAAATATATATTGTATGCGTGCGTATGCGTATACGCACACGCGCGTACGCACGCGAAAAAAGCGGCTAACACATTTGAAGCGTGTTTGTCAAGAAAAAAATAGTAAAAAATCGAGAATAAAAAATATTCGTTATTTTGGCGAAATTTGTTTGACAATGATTTTTTGATTTCCTACAATGAGAATGTAATCAATGAGGGAGGAACAATTACCGATGCAGTTATTGAAAGATAAAATTCTTAAATACGGCAAGGTCTATCCCGACAATATTCTGAAAGTTGACAGTTTTCTCAATCATCAGGTGGACGTCGGACTACTGACCGAAATCGGCAAAGAATTTTATGGGATTTTTGCGGACTGCGGAGTAAATAAAATTCTGACCATAGAAGCGTCCGGCATAGGAATAGCGGGGTTTACCGCCAAAGAATTCGACTGTCCTATGCTCTTTGCGAAGAAAACTCAGACCAAAAACATAGCGAAAACGGTTTATACCGAAAAAGTAATGTCATATACCCACGGGAAAGTATATGACATTATTGTTTCTAAGGAGTTTTTATTGCCGACGGACAGAGTGCTTATAGTCGACGACTTTTTAGCTAACGGAGCCGCGCTCGAAGGACTTATAGGCTTGGTTAAACAAGCGGGAGCTACTTTGGTAGGTTGCGGAATAGTGATAGAAAAAGGTTTTCAAGGCGGCGGCGACCGTTTGAGAAAACAGGGTATTAGAGTGGAATCGCTCGCTATTATAGACGAGATGACCGACGATTCGCTCACATTCAGAGATTAAAAAATCAAAAAATAAATTTTGGAGGAATTCAAACCATGAAGAAACTGAGCAAAGTGTTAGCAGTTATACTCGTACTTGCAGTTGCGGCTGCTCTCTGCGTAGCCTTAACGGCTTGCAAAGACAAAGAAGAAGTCGAACTCACCGTCGGACTTATTTGTTTGCACGACAACAACTCTACTTACGACAAGAACTTCATTGCCGCTATGGGAGAAGTTGAAGCCGCTACCAAGGTTAAAGTAATTTACAAGTACAACATTCCCGAAGAAAACGCTTGTTACGAAGCGGCGGTTGACCTTGTAGACCAGGGATGCGATATAATTTTCGCAGACAGCTTCGGACATGAACCGTATATGATGGAAGCTGCGAAAAAATATCCGAACGTTCAGTTCTGCCACGCTACCGGCACCAACGCTCACACCGCAGGAATAGCTAACTTCCACAACGCTTTCGCTTCCATTTACGAAGGTCGTTATCTCGCAGGTATTGCCGCAGGTTTGAAACTTAACGAAATGATAGCCGCAGGCAAATTCACCGCAGCAGAAGCTAAAATGGGTTACGTAGGCGCTTACACTTACGCAGAAGTTATGAGCGGATACACCTCTTTCTATCTCGGAGCCAAATCCGTTTGCCCCACCGTTACCATGGACGTTACCTTTACCGGTTCCTGGTACAACGAAGACCTTGAAAGACAGGGAGCGCAGACTCTTATCGCTCGCGGATGCAAACTTATAAGCCAGCACGCCGACTCCATGGGAGCTCCCACCGCTTGCGAAAAGGCGGGCGTACCTAACGTCAGCTACAACGGAAGCACCAAAGCCGACTGCCCCAACACCTTTATCGTTTCTTCCAGAATTAACTGGGCTCCTTACTACACTTACGTAATCAACGCCGTAAGAGAAGCGAAGAAGAACGGAACTGCTCCCAAAATCGAAAAAGACTGGACCGGAACCATCGCTACCGGCTCGGTAGTATTGACCGAAGTAAACGCTACCGCTGCCGCCGCAGGAACTCAGGAAGCCATCAACAACGCAAAGGCAGCTATCGAAAACGGAACTTTGAAGATTTTCGATACCGCTAAGTTCACCGTAAAAGGACAGCCTCTCACTTCTTACAAAGCGGACGTAGACACCGACAAGGATCGTACTCCCGATACCGAAGTGGTAATCAAAGGAATATTCGAAGAAAGCAAATTCCGTTCCGCTCCTTACTTTGACGTAGAAATCGACGGAATAACCTTGCTCGACAGAAACTACGGAAACTAATTTTACAAAACATACTGATTAAAACGGCGGAGCTTCGGCTCCGCCATAATCAATTTACGGGAAACAAAATACGAAAGCAGGAGAAAACAAATGGACAAGAAAGTCGCGGTCGAACTGAAAAATATATCTAAATTTTTCGGCGACGTAGTAGCGAACAACAAAATTAACCTCGAAATTTACAAGGGAGAAATTTTGTCTGTTCTCGGAGAAAACGGTTGCGGAAAAACGACGCTAATGAATATGATAGCGGGAATTTATTTCCCCGACGAAGGAAAGGTTTACGTAGACGGAGAAGAAGTGGTAATCCGCTCTCCGAAAGACGCTTTTTCTTATCATATCGGTATGGTGCATCAACATTTTAAGTTGGTTGATATATTCTCGGCTGTCGACAATATAATTCTCGGCGAAAAAATGCCCGAGTACAGCATAAAAGAAGAGGCGAAAAAAATTCTCGACGGCGATACGGATAAGGACTTCAAGGTTCGCGCAAAGAAGTATCTTAAAGTAGCCGGTTTGCCCTTTGTCAAAGTATGGAAATGGATGAAATTCAACTATTTATCCAAAGCGAGAATTAAAAAAATACAGTCGATAGCCGACAGATACGGTTTCGACATTGACTTAAACAAGAAAATTTACGAAATGAGCGTCAGCGAAAAACAGACGGTAGAAATAATTAAAGTTTTGTACCGCAACGCCGACATACTCATTCTCGACGAACCTACGGCGGTGCTTACCCCGCAGGAAATAGACAAACTTTTTGCCGTTTTACGCAAGATGAGAGAAGACGGCAAATCAATAGTTATTATTACGCACAAACTCAACGAAGTAATGGCTATCTCCGACAGAGTGGCGGTTCTTCGTAAGGGCGAGCATATCGCCACGGTGGAAACGTCGGAAACGAACGAAAAACAGCTTACCGAAATGATGGTCGGCAAGAAGATAGACCTCAATATAGACAGAGCCGAACCGAAAAACAGCGAAGACAGGCTTGTGGTGGCGCACCTTACTATGTCGAACCACGACGGAATAAAGGTACTCGACGACGTGTCCTTTACCGCGCGTTCGGGAGAAATACTCGGTATTGCGGGTATAGCCGGTAGCGGACAGAAAGAACTTCTCGAATCCATAGCGGGATTGAACAAACTTTCCGAAGGCGAAATTTTTTATTACAATCCGTATAAAAACAACGAAGAGGTGGACTTACGCAGCAAGACGCCTATTCAGATAAGAGATCTCGGAGTTAAGCTGTCGTTCGTCCCCGAAGACAGATTAGGGATGGGACTTGTCGGGAATATGGATATCGTCAGCAATATGATGCTCCGTTCTTATCAGAAAGGAAAGACGATGTTCCTTAACAGAAAAGATCCGAAATCGCTTGCGGATACCATAGTCGAAGAATTACAGGTATCCACTCCGGGAACTTCCACTCCGGTAAGAAACCTTTCGGGCGGTAACGTACAAAAAGTTCTCGTCGGCAGAGAAATAGCCGCGGCGCCCACCGTGCTTATGGCGGCGTATCCGGTAAGAGGACTCGACATAAACTCTTCTTACACTATCTACAATTTGTTAAACGCTCAAAAAGAAAAGGGCGTGGCGGTAATATTCGTAGGCGAAGACCTCGACGTACTTATGGAACTGTGCGACAGAATAATGGTCGTTTGCGCAGGGAAGGTCACGGGTATCGTTGACGGAAGAACGGCTAAAAAAGAGGAAATCGGTCTCCTTATGACAAAGACCGATTTCGGCGCGGATAAGGAAGAGGAAAAGGAGAATAACGATGACTAAACACGAAACGCATAAAAAAGAACCGCTAATGCACATCTCTAAAAGGATGGATATGAAGAAGTGGCAAGCGTGGCTTATAAGATTAGGCGCGTTTGCGATAGCTTTAATCGTATGCGGTATCGTATCGTCCATATTAAAACCCGGTTCTTTCGGCAAGTTTTACGCTTATTTGTTTAAGGGCGTGTTCGGCACTCCGAGAAGAATATGGTTGCTGTTACAAAATATTGCGATGCTTCTCTGCGTAGCTTTGGCGGTTACTCCCGCGTTCAAAATGAAGTTCTGGAACATAGGCGCGGAAGGGCAGGTGCTTATGGGAGCGTTAATGTGCGCTTTGTGTATGTTCTATATGGGCGGAAAGGCGGCTAACGGCGTTATAGTTTTGGTATGCTTTATAGCGAGTATGGCTATGGGCGCTATATGGGCGGTAATTCCTGCGTTATTCAAGGCGCAATGGAACACAAACGAAACGCTTTTTACCCTTATGATGAACTACGTCGCGATGAATTTAGTGAGATTCTGCGTCAACAAGTGGTCGACTAACGGTTCGGGAGTACTCGGAATCTTGCAGTACGGATGGATGCCTTCTATCGGTAAATACACTTACTTACTTAATATAATCATTGTGGCCGTCCTGACGGTTTTGTTATGGGTATATCTCCGTTTCAGCAAACACGGATACGAGCTTACCGTAGTGGGCGAAAGCACGAATACGGCGAGATATATAGGTATAAATATCAAAAAAGTAATTATAAGAACGATGATTTTGTCGGGAGTTATTTGCGGTATAGCGGGATTTTTGCTCGTGAGCGGAACAAGCCATACGGTAAACGCGAATTTGGCGGACGGAAGAGGGTTTACCGCTATTCTCGTCAGCTGGCTCGCTCATTTTAATCCCGCGGCGATGGCGCTTACTTCGTCTTTGGTCGTGTTCCTCGATCAAGGCTCGACGTTTGCAGGCGACAGTTTCCGTCTGGGCGGTTCTTTCAGCGACATTATTACGGGTATATTCTTCTTCTTTATCATTGCGAGCGAGTTCTTTATAAATTATAAAGTCAAGTTCCGCGCGATAAGCAGAAGAAAGAAAAAGCGCTGGCGGAGGCGGTTGCCGTCGCGACGGTAGAAGTTACTGAAGAGGAGGTAAGATAATGTTTTCGTTTTTGAGAGAAGCAATTTGGTTCGGCACGGTTTATTTGTACGGTTCTACGGGAGAAATAATCACCGAAAAATCCGGACACCTTAACCTCGGTATCCCCGGTATTATGTGTATGGGCGCGGTAGGCGGATGCGTAGCCGATATATGGTATATGAATTCTTTCGCCGACCCGTCGAAAATGCCCGCGGGCGCGGTAATAATAATAGGTATCTTGGGAGCTATGCTCGTAGCAGGGCTTATGGGACTTCTTTACAGTTTCTTTACGGTGTCCTTACGCTGTAATCAGAACGTTACGGGACTTGCAATAACGACTTTCGGTATCGGCGTTATGAACTATTGGAGCGAACGTATGGGAGCGAAGGGTATAAGCATTTACTGGGTAAGACAATGTTTTGCGCAGACTTTCCCGTGCGCCGGTACGATAGGCGATTTCGGAAAACTGTTCTTCTCTTACGGTACGCTTACTTATCTTGCTTTGGCGATAGCGCTTATAGCGTCATTCGTTCTGAGGCGTACGAGAATAGGACTTAATTTACGAGCGATAGGCGAAAATCCCGCCGCAGCCGACGCGACGGGTATAAATATCACCGCGTACAAGTACGTAGCTACCGTTCTCGGCGCCGCGATAGCGGGAATAGGCGGTTTGTTCTGTATGGTCGAAGTCACCACGTCATTCCAGTATTCGGTCGACGCGGCAGGTTGGCTTGCGGTGGCGATAGTTATTTTCTCGGTTTGGAGACCGTCGCTTGCGGTGCTCGGCTCGATGGCGTTTGCGATACTTTATTACATTCCGAGCAGAGTTCAGGTGGATTTCGGCGAAAAGGAACTTATAAAAATGATACCTTACGTCGTCACTATAATCGTGCTTATAATAATAAGTATCCTTAACAAAAAAGAAACTCAACCGCCTCAGTCTCTCGGCGTGAACTATTTCAGAGAAGAGAGATAGTAAGTTTCGACGAAAGATTTGGCTGTACGATAATCGTACAGCCTTTTTTTGTGATAAATAATGTTGTGAATACGACGATAATATGTTATAATAATTCGGTGTAATAAGTAAGTATAAGGAGTAATATGGGACTTATAAGTTTTTTATTCAAAAGAGACAGACAAAAGACGCTTGCCAAACTTTTTAAGACGGTAGACGAAATAAACGCTCTCGAAAGCAAGTATTCGGCGATGACCGATGAAGAACTTACTTCGCAGACGGAGATATTAAAAGGCAAAGCAGCCGACGGGGCTACGCTCGATTCGTTGCTTCCCGACGCTTTCGCGGTGGTGAGAGAAGCCTCGAAAAGAGTTCTTAACATGCGTCACTTCGACGTTCAGCTCGTAGGCGGTATAGTTTTACATCAGGGAAGAATTGCCGAAATGAGGACGGGTGAAGGTAAGACGCTCGTAGCTACTCTCCCCGCGTACCTTAACGCTCTTTCCGGCAAAGGCGTGCATATCGTCACCGTAAACGATTACCTTGCGAAACGTGACGCCGAATGGATGGGAAAGGTATTCAAGTTCCTCGGAATGAAGGTAGGTTGCATACTGCCGAATATGAGTTTTGCGGACAAGAAGGAAGCCTACGCCGCAGACGTGACGTACTGTACGAATAACGAACTCGGCTTCGACTACCTCAGGGATAACATGGCGACAAACCTTAACAACATTATGCAAAGAGGGCATAATTTTGCGATAGTGGACGAAGTAGACAGTATACTTATCGACGAAGCGCGTACTCCGCTCATTATATCCGCACCCGCCGAAAGAAGCGGCGAAATTTACGCCACGGTACAGCGTTTTACGAAGACTTTACGCCCCGACGATTACGTGATAGACGAAAAGGACAGACATATTTATCTTTCCGAACAGGGAGTAGAGAAAGCCGAAAGATTTTTCCGTCTCGGTAATCTCGGCGACGCCGAAAACGCCGACTTGTCGGGAAAAATAAACAACGCTCTCCGAGCGAACTTTATCATGGCTCGCGATCAGGACTATATCGTCGAAAACGGCGAAGTGGTAATAGTAGACGAATTTACCGGTCGTAAGATGGCGGGACGTCGCTATTCCGAAGGACTCCATCAAGCTATCGAAGCGAAAGAAAACGTGAGAGTAAAACGTGAGAACAGGACGGTAGCCACGATTACTTTCCAAAACCTTTTCCGTATGTATAAAAAACTTTCCGGTATGACGGGTACCGCGATGACGGAAGAAGCGGAGTTTAAGGGTATATATAATCTCGACGTAGTGGAAATCCCCACAAACAAAGAGATGATAAGGATAGACGAAGCGGACAGAATTTTCGCTAAAAAGGAAGCTAAATACAACGCCGTAATAGAAGAAATAATAAGCGTTCACGAAACGGGACAGCCTATTCTTGTCGGTACGATTAACGTGGAAGTAAGCGAATTACTTAGCAGAAAACTTTCCGCAAAGCGTATTCCGCACCGCGTGCTTAACGCGAAAAGCAACGCCGAAGAAGCGGGAATAATCGCGCAGGCAGGTAAAGTCGGAGCCGTCACGATAGCGACGAATATGGCAGGTCGCGGTACCGATATCCTGCTCGGCGGTAACCCGGAGTACCTTGCTAAGGAAGAAATGACTAAGGAAGGATATTCGGAAGACCTTATTAGCGTAGCGAGTGCGTTTAACACTCTTACCGACCCCGAACAAATATCGGCAAGACAGCATTTCAACGCTTTGGTCGCAAAGTTTAAGGAAGACACCGACAAAGAAAAAGCGGAAGTAAAATCTTTGGGCGGACTCAGAGTAATCGGTACCGAAAGACACGAATCGAGGCGTATAGACAATCAGCTCCGCGGTCGTTCGGGTCGTCAAGGCGACGAAGGCAGCAGCTGTTTCTTCCTCTCGTTCGAGGACGATTTGTTGCGTAGATTCGGCGGAGACAGGCTTCAATCTATAGTCACCACTCTTTCGGGGGGCGACGAAACGATGATGATACAAATGCCCGCAATCTCGAGAATGATAGAATCGGCGCAGAAACGCTGCGAAGAAGCCAACTACGAGAGAAGAAAATACGTTCTTAACTACGACGACGTTATGAACGAACAGAGAAAGATTATTTACGCACAGCGTAACGAAGTGCTTAACGGAATAGACGTACACGAGCAGGTGAAGAAGTTTATCGAACCGTTAATTGCCGACATAGTGTCACAATACGTCGATTTTTCTAACGGCGACGAAAGCACCGTCGATTACGAAAACCTTAATAAGGCGTTGGAGCAGAGAGTGTTGCATAAAGGCAGCGCCGTAGTCACGAAAGAACTCGTCGGGCACAGAAGCTATCAGCGTATTGTGGACGCGGTAAACGAAGAAGCCGTAAAACAGTACGATGAAAAACTCGCTTACGCTGAAGAAAACGGAATAGATTTCCGCGCGACGGAAAGAAACGTTCTGTTAAACAACGTAGACCGTTTTTGGATGAGCCATATCGACAATATGGACGTTTTGCGTAAAGGTATAGGATTAAGGGGCTTGGGACAACGCGACCCCGTCATAGAATATCGCCGCGAAGGTACGGATATGTTCAACGAGATGATAGACAATATCCAAACCAACGTAGCGCTCGTCCTTTGCAACATAGACATAGACGAAGTGGTGGAAAGGAAAAACGCTTTCGTAGCGCAGTTGAAACAAAAGAACGAGCATAAGGCGGGCGTATTCAGCAACGATCCCTGTCCTTGCGGTAGCGGACGCAAATACAAAGACTGCTGTAAAAATAAAAAATAAGGGCAAGACGTAATGGTTGATTTCTATTTTCAGCGCGCGCAATTAGAAAAATTACGCAAAGAAGCGGCGGATATAGCCGACGCGATGGGCGTCGAGTCTTTGAAGAAAGAAATAGAAGAGCTTACCGCTATGCAACACGCCGAAAACTTTTGGCAAGACGTGGAGAGGGCGCAGGAAGTGAACCGCCGTCTTACCGTGTGCGAAAGGAAAGTAAAAAAAACCACCGACCTTATAAAAAAGGTGGACGATACCGTTTCTCTTCTTGACGTAATAGAAGAAATGGACGAAGAGAGCGAAGTCGAAAACGCGAAAGCGGAAGTCGCCGCCGTAGCCGCCGCCGTGGAAGAAATGCAGATAGAAGCTTTGCTTAACGGTAAGTACGACGGTTGCAACGCGATTTTATCTTTACACGCGGGCGCGGGCGGAACCGAAGCGCAGGACTGGGTGGAAATGCTGTACAGAATGTACGTCAGATACGCCGAACGTAACGGTTATTCGGTGAAAGAACTCGACAAGCTGCCCGGCGACGACGCGGGGATAAAGAGCGTGACTTTTCTTGTCGGAGGGGATAACGCATACGGCTATCTCAAAGCGGAAATGGGCGTGCATAGGCTGGTAAGGATAAGTCCTTTCGACGCGAACAAACGCCGCCACACTTCGTTCGCGAGCCTTGAAGTTATGCCGGAGATTACCGAAGACGACGATATTAAAATCAATCCGGAAGAATTAAGAATAGACACTTACCGAAGCGGCGGCGCGGGCGGTCAGCACATAAACAAGACCGATTCCGCCGTGAGAATAACCCATATACCTACGGGAATAGTGGTACAGTGTCAGAACGAAAGAAGTCAGATACAGAATAGAGAAACCGCTATGAAAATGCTCCTTTCAAAACTCACCGAATTAAGAGAAAGAGAAAGGCTCGAAGAAGCGCAAAGCATAAAAGGGGAACTCAAAAAGATAGAATGGGGTAGCCAAATAAGGAGTTACGTGTTCTGTCCGTACACTCTCGTCAAGGACCACAGGACGGGATACGAAAACACTAACGTCACCGCCGTGATGGACGGAGATATAGGCGATTTTATCATAGAGTACCTGAAGAGGCTGTAATGAACTATTACGAAAGAAGTCTTGATAAGTGGAATGAAATAAGGAGAAGAGACGATTTTATTCTTCTCGCCATCGAATCGAGTTGCGACGAGACCGCCGTAGCCGTGTACAGGGGGAACGAACTTTTATCCAACCTTATCTCCACGCAGATAGAGATACATAAGCGTTTCGGCGGAGTCGTACCCGAAATTGCGTCGAGAAATCATATTCTCGCCATCGACAATCTCGTCAAGGAAGCCTTGTCCGCGGCGTCTTTAAGTATTAAGGACGTAGAAATTATCGCGGTGACGTACGGAGCGGGGCTTTTGGGGGCGTTGCTTGTCGGCGTGTCTTACGCCAAGGCGTTGGCTTACGCTTTGGACGTGCCGATTATGGCTATCGACCACATAAAAGGACACGTTTTCGCAAACTTTATAGAGTACAAGGACATAACTTTCCCGTTCCTTTGCCTGCTTGCGAGCGGCGGACATACCGAAATAGCGGAAGTAAAAAGCTATACCGACGTAAACGTTTTGGGACAAACCACCGACGACGCGGCGGGAGAAGCCTTCGACAAAGTGGCGAGAGTCCTTCACTTGCCGTACCCCGGCGGACCGCAGATAGAAGCCAAGGCGAAAGAAGGCAAGGATTGCATAAAAATGCCTCGACCTTTCAAAGGGGAAAAGCACCTTAACTTTTCTTATTCGGGCTTAAAAACCGCCGTAATTAACTACGTTCACAACACCGAAGCCAAAGGGGGAGAAATAAACCCTGCCGACGTAGCGTGTTCTTTTCAGAACGCGGCAGTAGGAATGCTTGTCGAAAACGCGATAACCGCGGCGAAAAAACTCGGATATAAAACGATAGCCCTCGCAGGCGGCGTGGGCGCGAATACCGCTCTTCGCGAAAAACTGACAGCAGAAGCGAAGAAAAGGGGAATAAAAGTTTATCTCCCCGCAAAAAAACTGTGTACCGATAACGCGGCAATGATAGGGATAGCGGCGTATTACGCAATCAAAGACGGAGTAAAACCCTCCGACCTGTCGCTCGACGCCGACCCTAATCTATAAATTTCTACCTGTAGCTCAGCTGGATAGAGCACGAGCCTCCGACGCTCGGTGCCGCTGGTTCAAATCCAGTCAGGTAGACCACAAAAAAGCGACAACACATCGTGTGGTCGTTTTTTTTGTGGAATCATATCATAATATGAACGGACGAACTAGCAGCAGAATCGGAGGCGAAGGCGAGAATCGCACGCTAGGGACGAAGCGTAAAGCGGACAATCCTGTGAATTGTCCGTAGCGAAAGACGGGTTTAGGCAATGCCAAACCCCGGGCGTCCGTTCGAATCGGACAGGGGGAGCCATCTTTGTAGTACAAAAAAGCTACAACAGACAAAAAGCACAAGTTACCCACGTATCTTGTGCTTTTTTGTAACTGTCTTCATAGTCGCAATCTCGGCTTTGGAAAAATCATTCAAAAACCCTGCCTTTTGGTCATAAGCATTACCGTCAACGTAGTCGGCTTTCGGGGGATTACCGCATAACCACTTAACCTTGCCGGCATCTGCCGTAGAGTTGAGCCAAGAACGCATATTACTGTCTTTCCAATAATTAGAGCCATAGTCGGCACGTTTAAGATTACGCCCGTGCGACTTTGTACTTCCGTTGTCGCTGGTCTTAGCGTCGTACGGGAGCGTATCGATTACGTTGTCGGCGAGCATAAGCGGACCTTTCTCGTCTATACTTACACATCTCCAAACGACGTCTTTACCGTTATATTTGCCGAGGCTTATATAATCTCCCGATTTTACTTGCGTCGGCGTTCTCGTTCCGTTTGTCGCAGAGGAACTCCGAGCTGTTGCGACCGTTTCATATTTCGCATTAGGGGAGGTTATATGAATTCTTATTGCCTCGCCGAAAAATACGGCAAGAACAAGCAGAACAACGATTATTAAAGGTATATTTGCCGTCTTAAAACGTTTTTTCATTATTTTTCATCTCCTTTTTTTCTTTTTAGTAAGATTTTCGGAATAGGTTTTTCATCGGTTGAAACATAAAGCGCGTGAACGTCGAGCTTTTGTTCCTTATAAAAACAAAATCGCACCGCCCCATAGAAAAACCCATGCGGCAGTGCGGTCAAATTCCGTTATACTACTCAAATTATAGGCAGACTTTCTCGTCTGCGGTTGCCTTGCGTGCGTCATACCTTGTCAACTCCTTTTGCCTGTATTTTGCATTTTTTGCAGGTTATTCGGCGTCAATAGTTCCGCGTATCGCTATATGATACGCTTTGTCTTTTTTACTCTACCATAAATTTCTCAAAAAATCAAGATTGTACGACGCACTTGCCGCTATACGCTTCCTTTTTCCCGAAGCGACAAAGCTCTTTTCGTGAGTCGGTAAGGTTTCTGCTTTTTGTTTTCGCAAAAAATAACGTAACTTAGCCCCTCCGACAAAAAGTATCACTTGCGAACGCTTTTTCGGAGTGGTATAATATTCGTATATTTAAGATAAGGGGCGGTATTATATGTTTTATTCTCCGTGGGTAAAAAAAGCGAGCGTTATTGCGTTCGACGTGCACAAGGACGACGTCGATAAGGGCGGATATCCGTACGTCATGCATCCGTTTTTTCTTGCCTTTCAGATGGACGAAGAGAACGCCGTTTGCGTGGCGTTGCTGCACGACGTAATAGAAGACCACGGAGATAAGTATTCTTTCGAGAAACTGAAAGAAGAAGGTTTTAACGAGGAAATAATAACTGCGTTGAAACTGCTTACCCACGACAAGGCGGTGCCTTATATGGATTACGTCAAGGAAATAGGTAAAAACGAGCTTGCGCGCAAGGTAAAAATAGCCGATTTGAAACACAATTCCGACGCGTCGAGATTAAACGGTAACGCGTCGAAAAAGTACGGGTTGTACAAACGGGCGTTGGAATATTTGACTTCGCTGCGATAATTTTCGTGTTTTCCCGCAACGTCGATTTTTATTGGATTTGCGACAAAATACGACTAAAACAAACGAGTGTGAAGACTCGTTTTTTTTGTTAAGTTATATCTTTGTCGGAGTAAACGGAAAAAGGCTTTATCGACTTATTAAATTCAGAAAGTGAGCCCGGAATCGTTGCCGTCGGAGTTTTTTTGTTCACTTTTGCCGTGCTCTATAAGAGCGGCGAGTGAATTGCACGCGGAGGAGACGTTTTTTACGAACGGGATTTTGTATGTGATTTCGTCGGCGGTTATGTATATCGAGCCGTAAGACATACGGGTACGTCTTGACCGATTGTTACGATATTCGCAACGCGTTATTTGAGCGTAGGGGGATATATATTTGTTTTTTTGCGAAGAAATAAACACCTTTATCGTCCGCCGATATTGCGACAAGACCGCCCCTGATATAGTCAATAATTCTGTACAGCAATAAAACGACGTTCGCGAAAGCGAGGGTAAGCACCGCAAGAAAAATATAATTGCGTTCGGTCGCCGATATAAAATATAGAATTATTCTTATTACCGCCCAGGTCAACAGAATTAAAGGTATGACGAATTCGATAAGTTTAAGCAACGTTTTTTTGCGACGAAAGGTTTGTTTTGCAACGCGAGATTCTCCTGCTTTTTTAATCCATATTATATTAACATATTCTTTTGAAAATCGTAATAATTATAAAGCAAGAAAAACCCGAAAAATTTTTCCGTAAGCAGCGCGCTTTACGTTCGGATATAAGAAAATTTTACGGAGGTTTATAGAATATTTTTTAATTTGAAACCGTATTGATTGCCGATTTCTACCGAATAGCGGTAAATGCGGTTAAGAAGAGCGTTCGCCGAGTCGTAGTCTTCTTCTTCCACGGCTCCGATAAGTTCTCCGTAGGTTACGGTAATTTCGGTAAGTTGAACGTGCGGAATGGATATTTCGAGGAATTGCGCACGTTTATTCCACCAGTCGCCGATTTTTTGAATTTCGTCGTAGGAGTAGGCGTCTCGTTCCATTACGGCAAGTAGTTTTTCTTCGAAAGAGTCGAAAGTTTTGTTGACGAAAATCGTTTCCGCAATTCCGCCGCCGACGAGAAGAACCGTCACTATAATAGCTATCGTAAGTTTATATTTCATTACAGACCCTCCACCGTGACGTATTTGCCCGACTTAGGCTGAATAAAAACGTTGCCGCTGTCGGCGGTCATTAAGACCACGTCTTTTTCTTTAATGTGTTGTTTTTCGAGAACGTCGCGAATTTTGGTTTCGTCAAGGTCGAGGCTCTTTATATTTTCGTCGAGAATTTTACCTTCCACCATAAGAGTCATAGGAATAGACCGGGGCGTTTCGGCTTCTTCGTTTTCCAAAATAGAAAGTTTACCGTTGGTTTCTATTATTCCGTAAGAAATTTGCGTGACCGAAAAATATCCTTGCTGACGAATAAGCGACATAAGGTCGTTTACGTTAAGGTTAAGTTTTTTCAGACACTCGGAATTTATGCCGTCGTTATCTATTACTATAAAGGGTTTTCCGTTAAGGCGTTCACGTAGTTTTATTGATTTAGTCGTGACGAGCGTAATAAAGTAATGCGCTACGAAAACGGTAAATAAGGGTACCAAACCGTAAAGTAAAGGTATCGAAATATCCTGCATAGGAGTGCAAGCAAGGTCGGCTACGGCGAGCGTTATTACGAACTCGTACGGTTGCAACTCGCCGATAGTTCTTTTCCCCATAAGGCGAATACCTAAAATAAGGAAAGTGAGAATAATTAAAGAACGCGCTAATACTAACATCATAATATCGTTAGAATGCGCGTTCTATCGGTTTTTATTCGGCGTAAATACCGACGGATAAGTTATTCTTTGTCCGCGTCGAATTTTATTATTTCCACGCCGGCTTCGGCAAATAGTTGCATAGAAAAGTCGTCGGGGTATCCTTCTCTGTAAATCACCTTTTTGATTCCGCTGTTAATAATGATTTTCGTGCAGATGGAGCAAGGCTGATGGGTGACGTAGATAGTCGCGCCGTTTACCGAGATGCCCATTTTCGCGGCTTGCACGATGGCGTTCTGTTCGGCGTGGACGGCGTAGCAGATTTCCTGACGGGTACCCGAAGCGATGTTGAGTTTTTTTCTCAGACACTCGCCCTTGTCTTTGCAGGAAACGAGTCCGCTCGGAGCTCCGTTGTATCCCGTGGTAAGAATACGCTTGTCCTTAACGATGACCGCGCCTACCTGACGGTTTTCCTGATAGCAACTCGACCAGCTTGCCACAAGGCGAGCCATTTGCATAAATCTGACGTCCCATTTGTCCATAATAACACCTCGTTTTTACGTATTTACCATTAAATCATAACATAACGTAAAAAAAATGGCAATACGTAGAAATATCAAATCACATTTCTGTTTTAAGAAACGTACGAGATAATATCGCGTTGAACTTCGACAACGTATTTTTACGCCGTTTTGCATTAAAACCTGTTTTTAGCATAAATATTTACTATGTCGGAAGTTGATTATTCGCGTTTTTTATATAAAAGAGAGGGGGCGGAAAACTTGCCCGAGCACGATACCGTGGCGAAAGACTATTCTTCGTTTGAAAAAAAGCCCGCAAAAAAGCGAAAAGCAGGGAATTTTATTTTCGTATTTATAGTAATTCTTATATGTTTCGGTCTGCTCTTTATGGCGGTGGATATTTTCAGCAACGGAAAATTAGTCGCGGCGATAAGTTCTTCTTTAAGGAAAAACGATTTGGAATACTATTTCGTCGCCGCGGAAAAACAAGATAAAGGGGCGGCTTACGCGAAGAGCATAACGGTAAAACAAGGGGGCGGAGCGGGATATATCTACTACGACGGCGGAAAAGCGTACGTCGTGTATTCGGTTCTTTCCGACTATGCGAAAGCCGAAAGCGTAGCCGCGAAAAATTCCGAAACGAAAGTTATCGTTTTGGGAAAAAGAACCTCCGATTCGTTTTATAAAAGTATGGACGGACTTTTCAGAGAGTTTTGTCAAGCTGTCGAAGACTACGATAACGGAGCTTTGACGGACAGCGGATTTACGGGCAGAGCGGAGAGAATAAAAACTTCCGTATCCGCTCTTTTAAGCGACAAGAAAACGTCGGGCGACGCGAAGAAAAAAGAACTTTGCGAATTCGCAATCGACGGCATAAACAATTTGTCGGTGAGCGACGGGGTAAAAAGCGAGTTTTTGAGCAAAGCAAGGTATTTTATCGCGGGTTGGGCGGTTTCTCAATGCGGTTAAAAATTTCTCTTAGAAAGGGTTAGCGTTGACTTTACGGTCGATATATATTAAAATATATATACATATTTTATTAACGCAGGAGAAGGACATGAAACACTATTTAGGCGTGGACATAGGCGGAATGACTATTAAAGCCGGACTCGTGGACGAAGACGGAAAAATTCTTTACAAAGACGTATGCGAAACGAGACCCGAAAGGGCGAACGAACTCGTAATTAAAGATATTTATCTTTTGTGCGAAAGAATTTTGAAAGAAAACAATCTTACTTTCGACGATATAGAGGGAATAGGCATGGGTATCCCCGGCACGGTAAACAGCGGAAAAGGAGTGGTTACTTACTCCGGCAATCTGAATTTCAAGAAAGTTAACGTCATTAAAGAGTTTTCAAAATACTGTTCCCGTCCCGCGTATTTAGGGAACGACGCCAACTGCGCCGCTCTCGGCGAAACCAAGTTCGGAAGCGGAAAAGGAAAGAAAAATTCTATCTTAATAACTCTCGGCACGGGTATCGGCACGGGATTCATTCTCGACGGAAAAATATTCGAAGGCAACCGCGGCGAAGGAGCCGAAGGCGGACACATCTGCATAAAGATGGGCGGCGAAAAATGCACTTGCGGAGAACGCGGCTGTTGGGAAGCGTACGCGTCGGCGTTGGGACTTATGAGAGAAACGAAAAAGTATATGGAAAAGTACCCCGACAGTCTTATGAACGACCTGTATAATAAATACGGCGAGATTAACGGAAAAATTCCGTTCGAAGCCTACAAAGCGGGCGATAAAGCGGCGGAAAAAGTTATTAAAAACTACGTTAGGTACATAGCCGCGGGAACGATAAACTTAGTCAATATTTTCCGTCCCGACGTAATAATGATAGGCGGCGGCGTAAGTAACGCGGGCGATTATTTTATAGAAATGGTGGAAAAAATCGTAAGAAGACACTCGTTCGGCGGCAGGAATAACGTCGTTCCTCCCGTTAAGAAAGCGGTTTTGGGTAACGACGCGGGAATAATCGGCGCGGCTTGTCTTGCTATGGACAAATAAAATGGACGAAAGATTAAGACCCTTTTTAACGAAAGTAGAAAAACCCGGCAGGTACATAGGGGGAGAATATAATCTTCCCGATATGAACAAACCCTGCAACGTAAGATTCTGTCTGTGTTTTGCCGATATTTACGAAGTCGGAATGAGCAATTTGGGGATAGGGATACTTTACGACGTCCTGAACAAAACCGACGGCGTGGTCTGCGAAAGGTGTTTCGCCCCGTGGCTCGACATGGGGAAAATCCTTAAAGAAAACAATTTGCCGCTTGCGAGTATAGAAACGGGAAAACCCCTTAAAGAATTCGATATAGTAGGCTTTTCCGTTCCGTACGAAATGAGCTATACGAATATCCTTTATATGATGGATTTAGCGGGGATACCGTTCAGAGCAAAGGACAGAAACGGCGATTTTCCGCTTATCGTAGGCGGCGGTCCCGCCGCGGCGAACCCCGAACCGATTATCGATTTCTTCGATATTTTCTTCATAGGCGAAGGGGAATATATCGACGCGGAATTGTGTAAAATCGTCGAAAAATACAAAGGCGACAAGAATAAAATTTTGGAAGAAGCGGCAAAAATCGACGGTATTTACGTTCCGTCCGTTTGCAAAATAATTGACGGAATTAACGTTACTACGGTAAAAAAAGCGGTGGTAAAAAATCTCGATAAAGCTCCGTATCCGACAAAACCGCTCGTGCCGAATATAGAGATTATTCACGACAGAAGCGTAATGGAACTTTATAGAGGATGTTACGCCGGGTGTCGTTTTTGTCAGGCGTGCTTTTTCTATCGCCCCGTAAGGTACAGAGAAAAAGATACCGTAGCGTCTCTCGCGGCGCAGATTATCGACAATACCGGTTTCGACGAAATGGGTTTGGCTTCCTTGTCGAGCGGCGATTACGAAGATATTTGCGAACTTATTAAGGAACTTAAAGAACTCACCGAAAAGAAAAACGTCGTGCTGCAAATGCCCTCGTTAAGGTTGGACAGTTTTACCGAAGGGGTGTTGGAAAGGGCGAAAAAGACTTCGCTTACTTTCGCGCCCGAAGCGGGTACGCAACGGTTAAGGAACGTCATTAACAAAAACGTAACCGAGGAAGATATAGTAAATTCTATGAGGATAGCTTTTACCGCCGGGTACACCACGGTGAAACTCTATTTTATGATGGGACTTCCGACGGAAACCGACGAAGACGTGCTGGGAATAGCCGAAACGGTACGCCTTATAAGAAAAACCTTTATGGAAGTCACCGGCAAAAAGAATATATTTATTAACGTGTCCACCGCAATGTTCATACCTAAACCGGCGACCCCTTTTCAGTGGGCGGAGCAGATAAGCGGCGAAGAGATGTACAGGCGACAAAATTTACTGAAAAAAGAACTTTTCTCGATAAAAGGCGTACATTACTCGTGGCACGGAGCCGATATGTCGGTGCTTGAAGGACTGTTTGCCCGCGGCGACAGAAAGCTGTCTTACGTCATAGAATCGGCGTATAAAAAAGGCTGTTTCTTCGACAGCTGGACGGAAAAATTCGATATAAACAAGTGGAACGAAGCCATTGAAGAAAACGGAATAAACGTATCCGATTATACGGGACTGCACGACGAAAACAAGCCGCTTCCGTGGGACTTTATCGACTTCGGCGTAAGCAAAGATTATTTTCTGAAAGAGTGGCGCAAGGCTCTTAAAGGAGAAACCACGCCGCCTTGCAAGCATAAATGTAACGGTTGCGGCGCGTCGAAATTAGGCAAATGTCGTTTCTACGTCAAGGGGGAAAAGGAATGATTACGTTAAGATTCAAAAGATTTAACGACGGCGTTTTCGTACCCCACGTCGACGTATTAAGGAGCCTGAACCGCACTTTCAGAAGAGCAGGAATAGACGTTCGGTACAGCAACGGCTTTAATCGGCACATGGTTTTGAGGCTCACGCAGCCGATACCTTTCGGCGTAGCCGACGACGACGCCTACGTCACCGCGGATATAAAGTCGGACTTTCCGCTCGAAGAAATTTTCGATAAGTTCGTTAAAGCCTGTCCGCCGTATATCCGTCCGCTCGGAGCGTACGTCACCGAGCTTAATCCGTCGCTCGGCGGAACGATAAACGCCTCTTCGTACAGGGTGCAAGGGAAACTAAACGTAGAGCAGGCGGAAAAAATCAACGCCGTATTCGGCAAGGAATACGAAATCACGTTAAGAAAGAACGGCGGTGCGGACAGGAAAGAAGTAAGTTCTCTTATCTATTACCTTAAAGCCGACGAAGACGGCTTCGACGCCACTCTCGCTTTCGGAAACGTCAATTTAAGAATAGACTTACTCATAGAACAGTTCAACGACGATTTCGGAACGAAGTTTTCGGTGACGGACGTTGTGAGAACGAAACAGTTAATAAGACAAGCGGACGGAAAGGTTTTGTCCGCGGAAGATTATCTTTTGGAAAAATGCACGGAAAAGTATATATCGAAAGAGTAGACGGCGGCGTAAACTACGCCGAAACCGACGAAAAGAACAGGCTTATAAGATACCTTAATATATCCGACGACGAGCAGGTCGGACGGATTTATCGCGGCAAGGTGGAAAGGGTCACTTCGGCGGGAAGTTTCGTCGATATAGGGCGAAATCTTAACGGATTTTTGTCCGACGTAACTAAAAAGCCCGGCGATTTCGTGACGGTTCAGGTAGCGAGAGACGAAGTAGGGAACAAGGGGTGTCTTCTTACCGAAAAACTATCCCTGCAAGGGAAATTCGTCGTGGTGACGAACGGCGAAGAAGTGAGATTTTCCCGAAAAAGCAAGCTGTCGGAAGAGTTGAAAAAAAATCTTATTTCTACGGTAAAAAGCGGCGTTATTTTTCGCACCGCTTTTGACGAAAAAGTTATAAATTCCGCTCTTGCGGAAATTGCGGTTTTACGGGAAAAACTTAAAAAAATCGAAGAAGCGAATAATCTGTATAAAATCGAATTATTGCAAAAAACCGACGCAACGGAAATAGCCGAAAATATGTCGGCGGAGAAAAAAATCGTATATTCTTTCGACGAGATAAGGGAAGATATAAAGTCGCTGTCGGATAGACGCGTGGTCGCGGAAGGGATAGAACTCGTAATCGACAAGACCGAAGCGATGACGGTAATAGATATAAATTCCCACCTTAACGTAACCAAGTACGCCGACGAAGATTCTTTTGCGTACGCGTCCGATATAATAGCGGCGGAAGAAGTCTGCCGTCAGATACGCTTGCGGAACATAGGCGGAATAATAGCCGTCGATTTTATCAACGTTAAAAATCCCGAAAAGTTAGAAAAATTAAAATCGAAACTCAATTTACTTTTAAGAAACGACGACGTTATGGCAAAGTGCGAGTTTTCCGACAAACTTTGCGTGGCTCTTATATCGAGAGCGAAAAGGTATTCTTCCGTGATTTAATTTGCGGAGCTTTACGTTCGTTTTCCGACGGAAACAAAACTTTGCGGCAAATAGTATGGGAACAAAACTTTGCGGCAAATAGTATGGGAACAAAAGTTTTCGGCAAAATCGTAGCAAGCGACGGTTTTTCGACAATTTTTGTCAAATAAGCATTAAAATAACGCGTTATAATCGGCGTTATGAAAGGTTTTTTCCGAGAGTATCGAAAGGTTATTCTCATCGCGGCTGTTATATTTATCGTTTGTACGACGATTTTTTCGGCGTTTAATACATCCGCAGATTTTGCGTACGCGGCGGACGTGCCGTATATAGTTATCGGCGAAGAAGTGTTTCTTTTAGACTCGGAAACGGGCAGAAAACTTTTTCTTTTGCCGCCGACTTACTACGCCGTAATCGACAATATGGACGAAGAGTTTTATTACGTCACCTTCAACGGAGTCAGCGGCAAGGTAAGTAAAGAAAGCGTGTCGGTAGTCGGGTATCACACCGTCGCTCCGGGAACGGTTCAGGAAATCAAAATCGACTCGAAATACAGCGTTTTTACCGAAATAAAACTCAAAGAAACGATGGAAGGCAAAGGGGAAGAGTATCCCGTGCCGACGGGCGAAAGTATGTTCTTTCTCGGAAAATATCCGTCGGAAGAAATGTGGTACTACGTAAAGTATAACGATAAATGCGGGTACCTTAAAGCGGAATACACTACAGCCCCCGACATATCGACGGGCGTATTCGTACCCGAAGAGAAAGAAAAACCCGCCGAAGAACCCGCTCCCACAGCTTCCTCCGACAGCGGAAATTTAACGAAAATTCTCGTAATAACCGGCGTTTGCGTGGCGGTAGTCGCGGTAATAGTAATAATTTTTTTGCCGAAGAAAAAGGGCGGAAACAAATATTACTACGAAGATACCGATTTGTAATCTTTCAAAGTCGAGAGCGGAGTTGTTTTTCGAGTGTAACGCAACGTTCGCGGGTCGCTCAAAAATTTACATAATTCTTTTAAGAAATTTTTATAAATATATGTTATACTGTTTTTATGAAAAAAAAGACGGCGGTAATTTTTTTACTTTTAACGATAGTTATCCTTACTTTGACGGCGTGCGAAACGGCGAGCAGGCTTTCTTTCGCCAAAGATTCGATTACCGTCGAAGTAGATACCGTTTTTATGCCGGAAATAAAGATTTATCCGAAAAAAGCGTCGTATAATCTGAAAGTCGAAAACGAAACCATAGCGAGAGTGACCGACGGGCAGATAAAAGCCTTGAAAGAAGGCAAGACTACTATTACCGTATCGTCGGGCAAAAAGTTCGCGTCGTGCGAATTGCTCGTGGTGAAAAAAGGTTCGGGTACGAATACCGATCCTATCGTAAAAGAAAAGAGAACGGTAAGTTTTCAGATAGTAAACTACGCCGATTACGGTCTTAAATCGGGAACGTTGGAACCAGTCATTGCGGTGGACGGAAGCTATATTAACGTAAACGAACCCAACGTGTTCGGGTATATTGTGGACTGTTGGTATCTCGACGCCGCCTGTACCGCAAAATTCGATATGGAACATACTAAAATTACGCAGGATATCACCCTTTACGCGAAAATTTCGCCGAGAGAGCAGTCGTACAACGTCATTAACGGTTTGGTCGTGGGTATTCTATATAAAAATTTACCGCACGAAAAACTCGTTCTGCCCGAAAAAACCGAAGGGGGAGAGACGATAACAGGCATAGCCGATAATGCGTTTTTCGGTGACGAAGGGTTGAAAGAAGTGGTTATTCCGTCAAGTTATCTCACGATAGGGGATTCCGCTTTCGCCGGGTGCAAAAATCTAACCACCGTGACTTTCGGAAACGAGAGCGGTTTACTTAACGTGGGCGTCAACGCGTTCGGCGTTCACCGCGACGACAACGGCAATATAGACGGCTATTGCGAAAAGCTCGAAAATATGAACTTGCCGCGGACGATAAAAGATATAGGAGCGTTCGCTTTTTATAAATGCGAAAAGCTCGTAATTAACGATATTCCGTCGGGAATTACGCAGATACCCCTTTACGCTTTCGCCGAAACGAAGATAAATAACGTCGATTTAAGTAACGTAACGAGAATAAGGGAAGGGGCGTTCAATAACTGTAAAGAACTCGACGCCGTAACCAACGCAGGGAACGTGGTAACGTGCGAAAAGTATGCTTTCGACGGCACGAAACTCGCTACCGACGCGGACAAGGCGTATCGTACCGACAGGAAAGAACCCGCTTTTTACGCAGATACGATACTTTTCGGCGTGTGTTCCGACTACGGAAAAGGTTTGGGCGACGGTAAGTATAAAATTAAAGGCACTACGACTTTAATTGCCGATATGGCTTTTTCGGGGGAGAAACAGTCGGAACTTACCCTTTATATCGATACGGATACGGCTGCCGATATTTTAGCCGAAAAGACGAGAAACTTTTTAGGCGAAAACGTTTTTTATAAAACCGAAAGCGGATATCCCGCAGGGGTATTTATCGTTGTAAGAGCGGGGAAAACGGAAGAATATCGTAAAAAGTATACCGCGTACAAAGACCTTTTCGTTGAAGAAGAAATAGTGGAAGTAGTAGGCGACGACAACGCCGAACAAAACAATTGGGGTAAGCACGTTCTGCTCCGAAAAGACTACGCAAACGCATATTATTACGACAGATATTTAGGTAACGAGAAAGGAACGACGAAGTATATAAAACTCGGCAACCTTACGAAGCAAAAAGAGTATTCGATAGTAAGAATAAATATGAACGCATTTACGGGGATAAAGACCTTGAAAGGACTCGAATTGCCGAACGTAAGGCGGATAGCGTATATGGGAATAACTAATTGCTCCGAACTTACGAGCATAGATATATCTATGAATAACGTAACCTTGACTATGCCCGAATCTGCGGTAGCGATACAATGTCCGAACGCAAAAATTTACGTCGCGGAGTCTTCGCTGACAAGATACAGAAGCGACTGGGCGGAAAAAGGTTTTAATACTATGCTCGGACAGCTGACAGGGAAATAAGTCGTTCGACTGAATTCCACTGCGTGGAGTGAATTTCCGCCGTAGGCGGAGAGTGTTGCCACTGCGTGGTGTGAATTTCCACTTCGTGGAGTTAATTGCCAAACAAGTTTGGCGTTAATTGCCAAAATCATAGATTTCGGCGTTATTGATACAAAGTATATGGCGGAATAGGCGTGCGTTCTATTCCGTTTTTATCTGTATATAGGTTTTGTATATCCCGCCCACCCACCCTAATGGATATTTTTATCCTTATG